>Ga0222714_10002218_pt1 | contig 20859 bp, 29 predicted proteins | sample C33_3DmetaG_FD_165048 | JGI IMG/M metagenome (GOLD analysis project Ga0222714, IMG submission 165048) | Estuarine water microbial communities from San Francisco Bay, California, United States - C33_3D | ecosystem: Environmental > Aquatic > Marine > Unclassified | place: USA: California...
ACCACAACGATGATTGCCTGCCCTGTGCTGTCGATATAGGTGCAAGAGCCATAGATAGTCTCTCCAGCGAGAGGCTCTACAGTCTTTCTTTGCAGACCCTTTCTGGGGGTCGCTACGCCTCTATCTAGGCGATAATTGATAGACTCTGATACATATCCTTGCGGAAGGGCTGAAGGGTTATCACGGCTGTTTAAGCCTATGAAACCTGCATCGCCATCCTTTTGATATGTATTGCCATCAGCCATTACTCTTTGGATTTAAGTTTGTTAAGCATTTCCTTGCCCCAAGAAATCTTTTCCGACTTAGCGTTCTTAATGCCAGCGTAGAAGCCTCCAAGGAAGGCTAAGACAATTGCCGTAAGTGATAATAGGAATGTAAACATATTAGTTTTGGATTGTAAAATCTGAAAGTGTGCTGTTCACGATGACATAAAGAGTCTGAGATGAACTGTTGTTTGCAGAGTAGTAAATTGCAGGAAATCCCCAAGTTGCGGATGTGCCATCCCAGATTCCAGCAAAAGAACCAGCACCAGAAAGGATATTTGTATTAGAGATTCCACAAGCGGTTCTGTTAGAATCATATCCTGTATCAAATGTGTACTGAACCATAGTAGCAAGGGCGTTAGCAAGAGCCTTGTCCTTTGTCACCATCGGGTTAGAGGCAGAAGCACCAGAAGCGTTCTGGATAGCCGCAAGTTGGTCAGCGGATATTTCGTTTCCGACTTCCAGCACATCGACTGGAATCATCACACCGACTGAAACATTAATGCTCATTACTGATTAAGGCTTGTTTCTAGTTCAGACAATGTTTTCTCAAAGATTATTTCAATTCCTTCGACACATTCAAACTCTTGGTCTTTTTTTACAGCACCAATTATGACTGTTCTATCAGAAATATTGAAACCAGCGTAACCATCAGATGTTGATTTAAATATGCTCATTAGATTACGGAAAATGTTGAATTGCTATTTCCAACTCTGATGTAAAAAGCATCTGTAGTTGTAAGGCTCATGCCAGTAAAATAAATAGTATTTCCAGAGTGAACAGCCGAAGCATTATAAACGCCTGTTGTGGCATTAACTATGCCCCAATTTCCAACTCCAATGTTAGCAACAACCCTAACAATGGTTGCTCCCCATCCAAATCCCATAGCCGCATTTGCTCGGTCAATGCTAATAACCTCAGAGGCAATAAAGTTTGCCTTGTCGGTATTTACTGGATTTTGAAAACTGGTAATTTCAATGCTCATTAAACAGACCCAATGGTGATGTTAATTGCAGGAGTTCCAGAATTAGCAACCGCATACAGCGAGCCTTGATAGTTGTCTATTGAGATTTGAGACTGAGGTGGAAGCACGATTCCAACTGTATCCGTGGCGTTGCCCATAATCTGGGCTGTGTCGGTTGCCGATGTGTTCTGGATAAGAACCACGATTCTCTTGGTTGTGATGTTTGCAGGAGGAGTAAGTACTTGAACCTTGGTTGTGCTGAGTGTCGTTTGAGTAGTGTCAAAACTACGCAGGAACGGAGAGGATGTTGAGATGATTGCCATAAAATTAGTAAGTTCTGTCCATGTTGATTTTGCCGAATTGACCCTGCTGACGGAGGAACTTGTCGTACTCCTGTTCAAGCACTTGGGTAGCCTTGCCTTCGATTACTGTAGCCTCTTGAATCATTGTTTCGGAGACGAACCAGTTAGCCGCCGCACCCCAAGCCATGAACGAGCCGAAGATGTACGGAATTTCGATTTTCTGCCAATAAGCGGGATGCGTATTGGGGTTCTGCCCAGCCGTTGTTGAAGGCGTGATGCAGGTATAGAAGTTGCCTGTATGGGGCTTGCCCTGCACAGGAGTCGTAGAACCAGTACCAGAGCCAGAGTCAAAGTAGATTTGTGCCCCAGAGTAGTAGACGATGGTTGAGTCGTAAGGGTCACCAGTAAGTTGAGGGCACTTCTGTCTATAGAGATATGAACCCTCCGTGATGACGCTTTGCAGTATGATTCTGATTTCAGAACCTTCGTTGTAAATCTGATAGCCTAACTGCTTGGCTCTTGTTGTATCTTGCGGGTTCTTGTTCCAAACGCCAAGGATTTCCGAAGCGTCACTAGAAGGAACGAAGTAATTCGTACCGCTTGCATCCTGCGTAGTCGTGAAGTCCACGATACGGCAGATATCCGACCATTGATTAGATTCCCATGCCTCACGGAGTCTGGAGTGAGCAAAGTCACGGAACTGAGCAAATGTCTCGTCCGTGATGTTGTGGCGGTCATTGCCAGAGTATTGAAGTGCATCGAACAGCACTTGGCTGAAGTCAGTAGTTCTCATCTGGCAATGTGTCCGTCCGCTGTGAATATTGTACCATTCACACAGGCTTTTTTGGCGTAGTTCTTAACCGCAGTCTCTGGGTTGTCTCTCAAGAATTCTCGCATAAATGTCTTGTCTTCCCAGCACTCATAACCAAGGCGTGTGCCCCAGTAATGCCATGCTTGGACAGGAATTGATGCTATCTTCTGTCCGACTCCCTCGATGGCTTTGTTGGAGTTGAATCTGTCAAAGTGTCCGTTCTGTTTTGCAACAGCCTTCATCTTGACCTCTTCTTGTCTCCAGCCACGGATAAGTTCCTCCTGCACCCTATTTCTAAGGTGAGGAGGAATTACCTCAGACAGACTTTGGATTAAGTCTGACATCCGTGATTACGAAGCGAAGTCGAAAACACCGAAGGCGAGAGGATTGTAGACGCAGAGTCCAGCAACCGCTTCAATCATTCGGGCTTCACCACCGCCAGCGTTAGGCAGGGCAGTCACTCCAGCGACATTGCCACCATAACGGATTTCCACTTGGTCGAAGGGGATGACATAACCGCAGGTAGTGTTACCCACGCCAGCCGACACCTTGAGGAAGTGTGAGGGGTGGAGACGGAGTTTACCGAAGTCACCTTCAAACACATCGACAGACGAGATGTAGGACTGCGAGTCAGACTCTCTGTTCAGAGTTCTGATGGCAGAAGCCGTGTTCGTAGTTCCGTTCTGAGATGTCGTATAAGCGAGGTTTGTGAACGCTCTCTTGAGGGCAGAACCGCAGAGGAGGTCGAAGTCACGATATTGACCAGTCTGTGTGTAGATGCCTGTGAGGACATCCTGCACATGGGTTTCGGTCATCGTGGCAGTAGTAGCCGTTGTGTTGCGGTTAGCGGCAGGTGTAGCGAACTGGGTGTCGTAAGGGAGAACTGTATCGACAGTAGCAGTAGGCTGAAGCCACTTGTGAAGACCTCTGGTGAGATAGGCGTTTGTGCCGTTGTCCAACTGAGCACCTTGCGTACCGCACATCGTGGCTTCCATGTCACGCTTGATGGCTTGGATGCCCTTAGCGACATTGTTAGCGAGTTCATCACGGACACCAGCGACAGTCGAGATATCCTGCGTAAGCGGGGACACACGGACTGAGCGTCTGAAGATTTGGATGTAGTTGCTGAGTTCAGCACGATAGACAGTAGCACCATCCTTGACATAGTTTTCGTAGGTGGTCACATCTGTGCCATCGACTGTACCAGTTGTCTTAGGGGTGGGGAGGCGGTCAGCCTGCCAGCGGAAAAGAGTATTTCCGGGTTTTGAGCCTTTCTTCGCCATCGAAGTGAAGGGAGTATCCTTCGCATCGACAAGGGCGATGAGGTCAGCGAGTTCTTCTCTCTTACCAGATGAGAAGGAGGGTTCTGTGAGATTAGCCATAGTAGTTTATAGGGTTATTTGATTACAGGAATCGGTTAGCGATAATAGATGTAAGGTCGTCTCGGTTACCATTAGCCCCAAAACGCTTTGCGGCTTCCTTGGCTCTTGCTTCCTTTTCGGGAACATAGGGCGGGGTCGCTGTACGCTTTGGTTGAACAGGTGCTGTTCGTGTTGACGGAGTAGCAGGTCGCTTTGATGTAGCCTCACGGCTCTTCACGCCTCTGATGTAATCTCCTAGCACCATCTTGTAGTCTGGGAATCGGGTGATTTCTGGGAAATGCTGGAGGAACGATTCAGCGATTTGTCTCTCGCTGGAACTTCTGTCCTTCCACCACGGATATTCCTTGTTAGCCACTTGTTCGATTTGAGAATAGTTCTCAATGTACTTGGCTCTTGCTGGGAGATGTTCTTCTAGGGCATCAAGGGCTTTAACCTTGATTCTACGAATTTCTTCAGCGGAATAATCCACCTCTTCACCATTTTTTCCAGTTACTGTTGCACCATCGGGGTTCATCTCGCACCAGCGTCTAATCTGCTTGGCTTGTTCAGCCTCACGATTCACTTCTTCAAGTGTCTTCAGATTTGAATAGGGGTTGTCTGATTTTGGAGTCTGTGCTGGCTTGTTAGCCTCTTGCGACAGTCTATCCACTTCTGACTTCAGCCTTTCCACTTCTGCTTCCGCTTCTCTCCGTTTTGCAGAGAGTTTGTCGATGCGTTTCTTTACACCCTTTGGCAGTCCACGCTCAAGTTCATCATCATCAGACTTGGTTTCTTCGGTTTCCTCGGAGTCTTCTGACTGTTCTTGGTCGCTTTCTGTATTGGTTTCTTTTGAAAGAACTTCACTATCTTCTTCGGATGTCGCTTGACCATCCGTTTCAGTCTGTTTCTGGGAGTCTGAATCCTCCGCTACTTCCTCGCCTCCTAGGAAGGACTTACTAATGATATCAGTAAGGTTATTTTGATTGAAAGGCTGGGCAGAGCCTTCCTGTGTCGTGGGGTTATTTGATTCCGTCCCAAGGTCGGATTGATTGTCTGTATTCATTAGAGAAAGGTCTAAAGTCCTATATTACTATAAGCAGGGTTTTGTATTAGTCCCAGAACTACCGCCAAATTCTGTTTAATTATTATATAAGCAAGTCTTAACTCGCATTTGTACCATTTTCGGATGAATCATTCATCCAGAGGTCTGCCGATATCCTTCAGCACAGCCTCTCTTGTTGTCAGCAGGACGCTCTTGAAAGACACAAGTGCTTCTGCTCTACCGCAATGGTAAGCCCTGTCTTCGCCACGATTGTCCTTTTGCAGGGCGTAGGCTGTCTCGGACTCAATTGACGCATCAAGTAGCATCAATGTTGCCTTCCAGACAGGGTTGTCCTTTTCAAAGCCAAATCCGTGAATAATCGGTTGTGGTAGCATAAATTACATTCCCATCTGGGATTCTTGTTCCTTTTGCATCTGGTCAGCCTGTTGGATTTGACCCTGCATCTGCGAAGCGGCTTGTTGACCGACAGGGGTCACGCCTGTGCGACCAATCTGCTTGTTCTGTTGCTGGCTGACGCTCATCTGGAGGTTCTTGACATAGTTATCAAGCAACGCTCTGAAGTGCTGGTCGCCCTGCATAGCCTGTTGAGCCTTCGGGTTCTTGCCCATGATGTCTTGGAGGTACTGCAACTTGGTTTGGGCTGTCGGGTCGTTCTCGACATAGTTAGCCTCGTTACCAAGCATCATCAGACCGATATCGGACTGGATGTCCTTATAGAGCATCTGAGAAGCACTAGCCTGTTCAACGATGAGGTCTTTAGCCTTGTCTGGGTCGATAGCCTCAATAGCCGCACGAACCAACTTACTCTTGTCGATGATGCCAGCAGAATCCAGAGGCATAACGAACTGCATAATTGCTTGCAATTTCTGCATAACAAAGTCGGTGTCGATTTCACGGACATCGTACTTAATCTGGAAATCATATTGATTGCTGATAGCCGACATATTCTGGGGCATCGGCTTGTTGGTGATGGACTCGATTTCAGCAGGGTCGAGATACTGCAAGCACAGGCTGAACATCATGTTGAATGTCTCGCTCCACACATCCAACCAGTTGTTCACAACATACTGCTGAGTGACTTGCGTTCTCTGTGGCTGGATGTTCGGATGATAGATGCCGAAGTAAGCCGCATGATTCTGCTCAACGATGTTGATGAGATTGAAAGCCGTCTGAGTCTCTGACTGCGGAGGAGTCATGAACTTGTAGTCATCTGGAGTTGTGACAGGAAGATGAATTCCCGGTGCAATTTTATTGATACCACCAAGTCTCTTCTTGACGAGGATGGGAGGCATAGTCGTAAACGCTGTGCGGTCACGGATAGAATCGTGCTGTGCCTTGATTTCAAACTGGTCGGTCATCGCCACTTCGGGAACGCCTCTGGACTCTTGGATAGGTCTGCGGATTCGCTCTCTGCGGTAGATGACAAACGGATACTTGTTGTGGGCGTAGCCAAGGAGTTCGTGGCTGGCGTAGATGTCGCTACCTGCTCTTGGGCAGAAAATGGTGCAGTAGATGCCCTGTGTGCCGTCTTCGTTGATAAGGCGTGAGTAAGCGTACACGACCTCAATCAAGTGCATATTGCGGTTAATCTGGTAGTTAATCAGCGTAGCCGCAGGGAGGATGTTCGGGTCGTGGAAGTTAGTGCGAAGTCCAGCAACGCTGACTGCTTGGTTGACAAATTCTTCGCTCCAGCCATACTGTGCGGCTTGAGAACGAATCTCCATTTCCGTCATAAAGACTCTTCGGAAGATGACTCTTGCATCTTGTATGTCGATGGTTTCTGGCGGGAACGAAATCTCGTCAAATGGTTTTAGTGCAACGACTGAAGGCAGGTTCTTGGAGATGTAGGTCTCTGGGATTTCAGCCTTACCAGTTTCACGGAGGTCACGGACAGCCTTCTTGACAGCCTTCGGGTCAACATCCGTCAGATACTGCGTGATGAGGTCGATTGCGTACTGCTCTTGCTCTGGGTTTTGGATGGCGTTAGCCAAGTCAGCCAGAGATGAGCCTGTTCCAGCCTGTTGAGCCTGTTGGCTGAGTTGGGCAATTTCATCGATGCGGATAGTCTGGTAACGCAGGGCAGATTCCTGCTCCCACATGACATGAAGACCAGACCAGCCATATTGCTGGGTGTACTGGGCGAGCAATTCAGCCTCAGAACGCAATTCTTGTCTTAGTTTTGACTGCGTGAGCCAATCCATCAAGACATTAGCCGAACCAGCGAAATCGTAATCGTTGTATTCAGTACCCTTGACCTTGACCTTACAGCGGTCAAAGGTGGTCATCAGCATAGCCACGATATCATTGATTGTGCGGTCAACTAGACGGCAACGGACATCGGAAGCACCCTCAAACGGAAAGGCTGAGTCACCTTCCATGCGACTTTCGCTGTGTTTCTTGCCATCTGAGGTCTGACCAGCCCATCTGGAGAGACGGATATCGTCATTCTCCATAATATTTGCCACATTACCGCCATTTTGCGTGGAGCGGTTGTATTCCTGCCAGAGATAGGGTACATCGGGCTTTTCTGATGCGTAAACCAGTTTATCTTGGTTAGGATTATACTTCGTAGAAATATTGTTCTTAGTTATGCTCATTTTTTATAAAATTGATTAAATCGTCACGGAAATAGCGAATATGCCCTCCCTTTGTGCGATATGTTCTTACAACACCGCTATTAGCAAGTTGCGTTAACTTGCGTCTTGTCAAGCCAATAAATAACATTGCTTTATTTCTGGACAATAGGCATGGAAAGTATATTTCCATTAGTAACTTCCTCCACCCTGTCCTTGCAGGTTCTTTGAGTCCAAGTACTCTGGGTTCATAATCATTAGGTATCGTAGGCAGTCGATGGGGTCTTTTGTTGCCCCCTTCTCGCCATCCAGCCCAGTCCATTCTTTCAGACAGTAGATTAAATTTTGACATTCTTCTGATATATATAATTTAGGTTTATTTAGTGGTGATAGGTCTTGGCTATAGTCATAGGCAAAACCATCATTGATTATTGATACGCCCTGCTCGATTCGGACTCCTGCGGCTGGGATGAAGTTCATCGGGACTTCACCATCGTCCAACATATCGATAAGGGTGACCCCTCCGTCCTCTGTGACGGCTTTTGAGCCACCAGCCCTAGGGTCGATATACCTTTCGGTAATTGTCTCCCCTTTTTCAAGGTTCAGTATTAAACTCTTATACTCTGAGAGAGAGCGTCCAGCACCATTACGCTGGGCTGTACCCATCTTTCCGTCTGGGTCAGCCGAAGGCAAAGCCCATTCACCCTCTGAGGAATCTGGAAACTCTCGATATACATAAAGGCATCCATCTTCAGTTGCTCTAATCCAGAGCATGAACCAGTTTCTTGCTCCCGCAGGGTCAACGACCATGTAGTTCGTTCCGCTGGTAGGGATTGCGTTGGGTTTGATAACATTATGTTCTGGATTGAACCTTGGGAACTGATTTCCGCTGATATTATCTGCCCATCCGTAGGCTCTGATTTTGATTTCATAAGGTTTCTTGCCCAAGAGCGTCTTCTTCAACTGCTCAAATGGGTTATAAGGGTTGAGTTGGCTGTGAAACCACATCACTCCAGCGGGACGGACATAGGATTTAGCCTTATACGGCATCGTTCCCCTAGGACTTCCCATCACATTGATATTATCTGGCAACAACGGAGATGGCTTGCTCTCGATTATCTTCGCTCCGCTGACATATTCCTTAACCACGGAACTGTATCCTGTGATTGGGGTGAATGTAACGATGAGTTTACCGCTTCTTGTGACGATACGATAGCGTAGCGTCTCAATCCAGTCCAACGGCACAAGTTCATCGCACCAGATGAGGTCAACTTCACCACCTTCGATGACATCCCGCTTCTGGGCGTAGTTCATGAAGATGCATTGGCTTTTGTTCGGAAGGATGAATGTGTTGTCCGAGAAGCCGTTCTTCTGCGTGTACGATACATTCTGAATCTTGTTCTTCCGCAGTTCCTTGAACTCGCTTGGAAGATATTTATGAATTACTGGCTGTTGCATCTGGATGCTCGACTGGTTCGTGGTATGCAAGCACCACACCCTAGCGTTCTCCATGTTGCACAGCGTCTGGACTACCCGCTTTGCCGCCCACTCCGTCTTCGATGCTCTGTTGCCACCAAGTACTAGGATTTCGTTGTTATCCTTGAGTATCTCGTCCGCTTCCTTCCAATGCGGTAGGTCGAAGCCGTGTCTATATGGGTCTGTCTTTTCTGCCTGTATCTTGTCCTCACGGAGATTGAGGATTTCCAGCGTCTTCTCCTCACCGACCTTTTCTACGAGTCTTTTTATGTCATCCCTAGTAGGGGTGACAAGAATAGGATGAGGGGTGGGGGTGAAAGCCATAGTATTTTCTTAAGCGGTAAATTTACATCCCATTCCGTGTCTTCCCAGTCAATATCTTCCTCTTCCTCAAGTCCCTTTTGCTTTCTTGTCATCTTCGTTCTTGATATCGAATGTATCGTTTCGGATGACAGCAAATTGGTCGGTGAGCATATGACGGATGATTCCATCCTTCTCCAGCACCACAGCGAATATGTCGTTGCAGAAAGTGCCAGCGGATTGGACATAGAGCAGATATCCGTACCCGATTGCGGTCTTTACTGGGATAGGATTTCTGAACTCGTGAATCATGTTACCAAGCCTTGCAAGACCAGTATCTGGGGGTTGTCTTGTCTTTTGCGGTTTCGCACCTATGTCTGGCTCTGAAAGACTTCCGTCTTGCTGGCTGGTCTTTCTTGATGCTCATGTCTGGGTCACCGAAACGCACAATCTTGACCTTGTTGCCAGATTTGACATACACGGCAGACTTCTTTGAAGCATTAGGGGTTCTGAATGGTTTGTTCAGAGATACTTTCTTTCCTTTGTAGTTAGCCATAAATTATATTGTGTTAGTACTTTCCGTTGAATCTGGGGTGACGAACCACGCACCAGCGGTTGCCGTCCCAGCGGACATCAACAGGCATACCGATGTGGAACTTCGTTGAGTCCTTGCACAGCACATTGTAACTCTTTCCGTCAATCATCGCACCGATGACCTTCGGATTCTTGAACTTAGCGTAAACAGTACCACGCTTTTGTTCTGGTTCTTTGATGACCTCTGGCTCTTTGAAGCCGATGTTCTCCTTGAGTTTCTGGATGCCTTCGTGCGTCCATTCGACTTCCCAGAGGTGCTGTGGCTTCCGTGATTCAACACGATGCCAGTCCATCCCTTCGATATAAGATGAACGCAGTTCCTTGAGGATATCTCTGCTAAGACCTAGTGCATTGGAAAGAGTCTTTTCTTTCATATCGTTACATTCATCAGAATGTGGCGATTTCGTCAATCTAAATCGTCACATCGAATTTTGTAAATTAGACTTACAGGTGGGTGCGGCTGGATTTGAACCAGCGTTTCTTCCGTTATGAGCAGAGTGTTCTGACCTTTGAACTACACACCCCTGTATATAAATGGTACGGCAAGCGGGGGTCGAACCCGCAACATCCAGTTTGGAAAACTGACACTCTGCCAATTGAGTTACTGCCGTGAAAGATGGGACTGACTGGACTTGAACCAGCAACCAACCGCTTAAAAGGCGGCTACTCTGACCATTGAGTTACAATCCCTAAAGTTGCAGGGGCGGGAATCGAACCCACCTATGAGTGCTTATGAGACACTTGCGTTCAACCAGAACGCTACCCTGCACAAAGAACCCCGACAGGGACTTGAACCCCGACAAGGAGTACCAAAAACTCCTGTGCTACCATTACACCATCGGGGTAAAAGGACGCATGAAAGGAAGTTTAACCTTTCTCCTCCGATGAACGGAATTCAACTTAAACTAATGCGTCAAAATCGACCCACTAGGAATCGAACCTAGATGACTCGCTTAGAAGGCGAGTGTTCTATCCGTTGAACTATGGGTCGTAAAGTAGAGGGTACAGGATTTGAACCTGTGGGAGTTTTACCTCCTTCTGTTTTCAAGACAGATGCAATAAACCGCTCTGCCAACCCTCTAAATTGGTGGGTGTGTGGGAATTAAACCGCACAGCCATAGTATAGCATCTTGTGTGTAATAGTGTTTATCGGAGTTGCATCATTAGGGCTATTACCAATCTGCATCATATGCCTAGTCACTAGGACTAGCACCCAAATTCGCCCTCTCTGGTGCGAGCCTTTCGGTGTCGTGAGAGGTACTGTTAAAGAGAGCCTTGTGTTGGGATTGAACCAACGACCTACTGTTTACAAAACAGTCGCACTACCGCTGTGCTAACAAGGCGTATTCAAAGAACAACGCTGTCTTTATCTCCAAGAGATATTCTGAAGTCAACAGAGAAATAAAAAATCCCTTCCCCCAAGAATCTGGGGGACAGAGGGGGTTGCTCACAGGGGTTCTTAGGGGTTTACATCTCCTTGTGTCAACAAGAATCGTCCGAATTCGGTACGCTTTTACTCCCAGATAATTTTACGCTTGACTCAAGGGCTTTACACCTCCCTTAATAATCCCTCATCTATAAGCCATAAGCCTGTACCTTAAGCCTTATTAGACTAAAAAATCTGTATGGTTGGAGGGGTATTATATAGCCCGCCAACTAAAAGATAAAGACCCCCCCGCCCCTAGGGGGGAGTCGAGTAAAAAGAATGTAAAAGCCAAATGTAAAAGGATTGTAAAAGACTGTTCTAAAAGAATGTAAAAGAATTGTAAAAGGATTATTATAAAAGTGGATAATAATGGGGTGACCCATTCCCCTAAAAGATAATTTACAATTGGTTTACAATCGTAAAAGAATGGTTAAAGACATATGGATACTGCCGAATCTGGTAGGTAGTGAACAGGTGAGCAGGTGTGATTTGAGGGGTCTGCGTGGCTCGCTGTGGCAGGTTGAGGGGTTGGGGAAGGGTAGGACATAGGGTAGGGATTCAGAGGGGCGTAGCGGGGCAGGGAGAGGGCTGGAACACCAAACAAGAAAGCCCACCAAGGCGGGTTAGGCACAGGGTGGGCTTGCGAGGGGATTACAGGCTGAAGAGGCAGTAGACGAATGCCCAGCCAGCGAGGGCGAGGGCGATGCCGAGGAGGGCTTCTTTTAGCATAGTATTAGGATTTAGCATTCTTGGCAATCCATCGGGAGATGAACGCATTGGCTTCCGATTCAGTTCCGAATTCAAGGACACAAATCTCTTCCCATTTGTCTTCACCTCGCTGGATTTCTTGACGGACTACCCACAGCCCATTTTCGAGCGTGGGCGTGAGGTCGATTTGATACACAGGTTTCATAGGTTTGTATATTAGGTTTATAGTAGGATTAGGATTTGGATATGGATTAGGAGAAGAGCGTTCCGTGGGTGCAATGCGGGGCGTGAATCGTTCCGTCCGATTCCATTACGACCTGCCACTTGGAATCTCGTTCTAGATTCAAGCCCTTGGACTGTGCGTAGTCCTCTACCTTCCAGCGAGCCTCTGCCAGCAACTGCTCCGTGTTGAATTGGTATTCGCAGGGAGGGTTCTCCCATAGGTCGAAGAGGTTGCTATAGTAGGCTTGAAGCCACTCGGAGCGTTGCTTGCGGAAGTCTAGCGAGGCGAATTGCCTCACTCGGAATTCCTGTTTGAAGTTATCAGATGTATGCATTGGATTTTATATTAGGTTTTTAGTAGGGTGACGCAGGGGACAGGCTGGGTTGCCAGCCCATCCCCATTGTCGGATTAGGATTAGTTATAGGAGCGTTCCTTGCGGGGAGGGAGCGAATCCACGAACAAGGATTGGATGCCGTTGCGGACACCAGCACGCAGGAGTTTCGCAGAATCGTGACCTACCTTTTCGGACAGGTTGAACCGCTTGGTGCTGACTTGGTGCGTGAGGTGTTCCGTGATGCTATTATACAGATTGAAGACATTGCGGTCAGCGTCTTCACGATAGGTGGGCTTATCCCAGATTTCACGGACACCTTCGGCGAGTCGAGCGGTCATAGCCTTGTGCGTCACCAGACCATTCAGCACCTTGTGACCATCGCCTTGGCTGATAGCCGTCCGAGTCCATTCCGTGAAGATGTTGCGAGCCTCGCCAATCTGATTCACGGATTCGGTCAGAGCGTGCTGGGCGAAATCCAGATTCAGACTCTGCGTGTGCTTCTTCATGAGGCTTACAGTAGAACCCTTGAAGAGAGGAATCTTCATGCCGTTGGAGCAGATGAAGCGGAAGAATCCGACATCAAACGCAACCTTCAGCGAGCCATCGAAGGAATTCTGGACGGCGATGGTCAACGCACACTCCTGCGAGCCTGCGAACATCGTGATGTCTGGGAAGCGGAAGTTCGCCTTAACCTGCCGACCGCCATCAATCACCTTGAAACCAAGGTCTTCGTAGCGATGACCAGAGTTCTTGAACAGGGTGTGAACCTGCGAGAACAGCACGCTATTCTGCATCGGGGTGTAGCGTTCACCTACTACGCCCAGCACCTTGCCGTTATCCTTGCGGACAGTGGCGAATGCAGGAACCTGCGTGCCGTTGGCGAGCGTCAGACGCTCCATTTCAACCTCGAAATCAACGCTATTCAGCGTCTCGACAATTTCAAGGGGTTCGGATTCTGCGATGATGACTTCGTTGCTCATATTATTCTGTTTCTAATCACGCCCTGCGGAGGCAGGACGGCACAATGCTGTGCGGGCTGTTTAGGAATTCCGAAGTTGGCTCTTCGGATAGCGGGAACTCATCCCGCTATGACAAGGGGCGATTGTCTCGCCCCGCTGTTTCGCCTTTTGGAATCCTATTTGATATTATCGTCACGCCCTCTGGTTCGATTGCCAGCGTGGGGTGAAGTGACGAATTAGAATGAACAGGGCGAGGGTCAGCAACCCTTAGGTCTCACTCGCTTGATAGAACTGAATCACGATTCCGTGACCCCCTCAAGAACTATTTTGTAGTTCGGTGAATTATTTTTGGGGGCAGTTGGCTCGCATAGCAGGGAGCGTGCCAAGATTCTTGCACGATTTTAGGCACTTGCCCGAATCCTCGAAAGTCCATGCTAGTGTATAGGGGATTGCCATACCCCCCTAGAATCGCCAGCCAGAGGGGTCTATTGCGATTTTTACAATTCGTTTACATTATATGATTGGTATATGAACTATACATTAGTTCCTTACCTATGATTACAGGATTGGGTTCTAATCCTACTTGACAAGCCTATGATTAGAGTCCGAATCCTACTTGACAGACCTATGATTAGGATTTCTACAGGGTGCATTAGTTTCTCTAATATCAAGTTCCTTGCCAGAATTAGGGCTTGATTGAACGGATGTTCACTATCGTGCGTAAGTCGTTGAATTACAACACTTTACAACTTCTTGCACAATTGCCCTACAAGGCGTTTTCAGAGGGTGGTGAAGGGGTAGGTATAGGCGATTGCAAGCCCACCTCCTAGGGCAATATAGGACATTTACAGGGGTTTGGCACGCTACCTGCTAACGGATTTACAGGCAGGATTATAATATGATATCTTTGGTAATGTTATCAGGATTAGAATCTGAATCTCAATTCCGTCTCATTATTTTATAATTCTATTATAATCCTGTGACCCATTAGAAATCCTTTTGCACAGCATTAGCAAATCTACTGCGTATAAATTCCCTTGATATGGGCTTGCAGGTAGGCGAGGAAAGCCCATTGTCATAGATGCAGGATGTAAAAACCCTGCCCGCTCTTTGAAATCGCTTTCCGTAAACCAGCAATATCGCTGGAGCGGGATACTAAAAACCAAAAACCAAAAAATGAAAAAACTGATTATTAAACTGCTGGGTTTGAACACGCTGGTCTCTGAATTGAACACGCTTAAAAACGAGGTTCTGGTTCTGGCTGACGAAAACAAGGAACTGAAGAAGTGCCTTGCAGACCTTGAGGTCGTTGTCGCTAATACTGAGTGCAAGGTCAATGACCTTGAGGAATTTGATTCCTCTCAGTTCGTAAGCGAAGACGATGTGAATGACCGAATCGAATCTTATCTCAACGATAACGATTACGCAACCACCTCGTATGTGGATGACGAAATCGAAAGCAAGGTTTCCGATGCGATTGACGATGCTGACATTGACAGCAAAATTGAATCTGCAATCGAAGACCTTGACATTGAAGAGAAGGTTCGTGACCTGTTCAACGATGCTTCACCTGCTCCTATGAGCGAGGAAGCCATTAAGGAAGAGGTCAGCAAGGCTATCGCTGAGGTCTTGAGCAAGGCTTACGACCACCTCAAGAAACAGGGTTAAGGGTGCAAGGGGGAGGTTACTAACCCCTTTTTTGGTTTAGTATCAAAGCGATTCACAGAATCCAATTTCTGTTCTTTCTCATCCCGCAAATGCTATACTACATCAAAGCCAGAAACATCCGTGACAAAGCGGCTGGTCACAACAAGCGAGTCTCTAAGGACTTCCTTGAAGCGTTCGACCGCTATGTTCACGACAAACTCCTCGACTGCCTAGAAGAGCATAATGGAGGCAAGAAGACGCTTGATGCGTCCCTCGCTGTCTATATGCTTGGCAACGGCAAATCTAGGATTAAGAAGTAGAGCAGGGGGGTCACTCCCCCTTTTTGCGGGAAACTTTAGGTTCTGTTTATTGAGGAGAGACGAGTTCCTCCAATAATATTATAAACAGGTAATTACGCTATGCGTTTCCTAATCTAATTTGCTGGCAGAAGATGAATCAGCCGTCAAAAGATTATAGAAATATAATCTGGCTTTTAAGGCTTTGACCTTGAACGCAGGTAAGTAATCTGACCACCAGCATCCACTTTGACGGCAGGTAGATTATCAGAATCAGAAATGACTGAATTGGTTTGCTACTCATATATCCAAGTTAAAATCTAAACCTGCCGTCTTCAATTTGGGTTAGGGGGTGAAGGGAACAAGCGAGAAGCACCCTACTCTGGGGAGAGCATAAGCACCCTACCTAATCCAATCCCTTTATGCACCAGCCTATAATAAAAAGGGGAGGTTAAAAACTCCCCCAAACTTTCCTTAAAAAACTTCTTGTAATACCAACCAACCTAGCACATATTCCCTTTATGCGAAAACTAAAAGAACCCATTACTCTGGCAGAAAAAGCCAGATACTATCGTGAACAGGCTAACCGCTCGCTCAAGCGACAGGAAGAACTCGCTCACATCTGGAACACAAAAGGAGGAACAGAGTTCAGAGACAAACTTCGTGCTGAAGAAAAGTTCTTTGGCAAAATGATTCTTGAAGCAAAAAGCCACGAGCAAATGATTTACCTCATCAACCAATAAACAAAAACCAATGAAAGATTATTCACATCACTTCAATAACCTGCAAGTCCGCTTAGGCGATGCCTTCGTGGATGTAAGCGGAACGGCTAAATACCAGATTGAGGACTTGGGTACGAGCGACAGCGACTCTGCCTTGGTTGCCTTCTTCTATGATGCTAAAATCCGTGATTACGATACGGAATCCGAAGACCCCATCACAGGTCTGACGGAACAGGATTTGGAAATCCTCGCAGAAATGGTTCTGGAAGTCTTGAACGATGACTACGAACTCTGCACCAATCTCGCCATCAACCCTAAAAACTAATACTATGGACTACGATAAAAAGTTAGACGAATTCACAATCGGCTTCACGCTGGTTGTGTCCTATTCCGTAAACGAAACCAATAAAATCAACGCCTTTGGGTTCGCCAAGGATGACAAGAAAATCTTGACCCATATCACGAATTGGGAAAAGCATTTCCAGAAACAAAAAGAGCAGACTGAAGGCTCTGGTGTCATCTACGCTTCTTCATTGACCATCCTTCGCACATTGTATTATCCAAACATCGGTTCACTATCCGTGATTGATATCTCCAAGGAAGAACTCAAAGCCTTCTTCGCCTAATGGAAGCACATAAGATTACAATCTTCGACAAGCGAATCGAAGTCACGGACAAGTCCATCTTTCGGGTGGAAGTCCGTGGGGACAACAAAAAGCCCTACGAAAGCATCTACAGCCACAAGGATGTCCACAAGGCGATGCTGTTCTTTATGAACACTATCGTTAAACCGAACAATATCGTACGCTTGATTAAGGATGGTGACGAGTATATCCTGCTTAAGAAGAAAACATACGCCTAATATGGATACTAAGACCATCAAGATGCTGATTAAAATCGCAGAAGCGAATCTCAATGTCGCTCGCAGGGAATACTCTGAAGTAGAAAAACAGGGACGAGTCGAAGATTGGGAATGGGAAGACCAACTTGAACAGGCTGGAAACGAAACCTATGCCTGTGAAGAGGTCGTGCGATTCCTCAAAGCCAACCTTGAGCGAGTCTCATACATCGAATCCCAAGAATCCAAATGATACTGAACTAACTTCCCATATAAAGTCAGAGTTCACAAGGCTCACCAGATATGGCTGGTGGGCTTTGTTATTTAAATCTTATTACCGAGCAGACGGCACAGGTAGTTATCGCTGTTAAGCGTAGCCAATGTGCTGTCCTCAAGACCTGCCAAGACTTCCTTGGAGGTCACATAGCCGTCCTTGCCCAAAGCGTCATAGAGTTCCGCTTTCTCAAAGCCAGCCTGTTTGCCGTCCTCCTCGAAATCCTCGATTACATATTGAGCGAGTCCGTTGACGAGGAAATCAATTCCATCGTGTTTGATGTTCAGATTCTTGAACCTGTATTGATACATAATGGACATACAAACAAACTTAAGTATTACCGCTGTCAATACTATTTTGCTTTGGAGTGATATCGATGACTTCGCCCCGAATCATAGCGTTGATGTCTTGATGGCTGACCTTAAGGCGATGCTCCACGATGACAGAGGGAGCGTCCTGTAGAGCCATAGCCTTGTCTGTCATAATGGCGATGGCAAGGGGGAGTTGCCCTGCGGGAATATTATCAATCTCTGTCATAAGGCGTTCAGAGCCTCTGGTTACGATTTGTTGCATCAGCCGAGCCGTGTTCTTCTTCCAAGTTCCAGATTCAAATCCAGCCTGTTGGTCGAGGCGTTGCTTGATGCCAATGATAGAATTATTACTTACCTTCGTCTGTTCTTGAACTGAATTGATGCCGTGACCAGCCTTGAGCAAATCCTCAACCTGTTTAATCTTTTCTGGGGACAGTCGCTTCCCAGCGTTGGGCTTGGTGTGGTTGGTGGGCAGGGGTTCTGGTGAAGATTCGTAATCCATTTGTATCGAAAATATCCCCATTGACACCTGTATGCAAGCGTATTTTCATCATTTTATGGAACTTATTGTAATGTTATTTATCGCTCTGGTGGCGATTCAGTTGGGCATCCTTGCTATGGAAGCCATCTTGGTTTTGTTGTTTTTCTTTACGAATAAGAAATGAGAATCAAGACCGCAGACATCCCGAAGTATCGGGACAAGTACATAATCGACCAGAACGGCAAGTGCTGGCTGTGCGAAATTGACTTAAAAACTGTTGTTCCCTGCCTTGACCACGACCACGAAACAGGTGCTATCCGTGGGGTGCTGTGCCAGAACTGCAACGGCATCGAAGGCAAGATTCATAATTTAGCCAGACGAGCCAAGCGGGACAAAACCAAATACGATTTCGTGAACAAGATTCTTTCGTATTGGAATCACTTTTCTGCCTGTAAGCGTATCGAGATTCACCCTACGCATAAGACCCCAGATGAGAAGAGATTGAGACGGAATAAAAAAGCGAGAGAGCGTAGGAAAAAGGCTTGACGCTGTAATACCATTGGGCAGTCTGGTGGAGTATGATTCCACTACTCGACACTCTCCCGAAGGGCAAAGACCCTGCGGTATTCGTTAACATCAAGGACAAGGACTATCGCTCTGCCACAGGCTTGAGTCAGTCCTCCATCAAGGACTTCATCAAGTCTCCTGCCCACTATCTGGTGGGTACGGAACAGGTGAGCGAGCCTACCCCTGCGATGCAGTTGGGTACTGCATTCCACGCTGTGATGTTGCAGGACAAGCCCAAGGAACATTACGCAGTTAAGATTAAGATGGATGGGCGTACCAAGGACGGCAAGGCTTACAACGAGCAGTTCGCTGTAGAGAACGCTGGTAAGGCTATCATCAACACGGAAGACGAGGAGACCCTGTTCAAGATGCGTGAGTCCATCCTCGCTCACCCTCTGGCATCCAAACTCGCAAAGGGTTTGACGCATAAGGAGTTTGCTGTTTTTGGTACGATGGAAACCAATGATGGTATGGTTCGCCTCAAGGGTTTGATTGACGGCTACTCTGAAACCGAGGGCTACATTCTGGATTACAAAACCTGTGAAGATGCCTCGCCCCTTGGATTCATTAAGGCGATTCGTGACCGCAGGTACGACATTCAATCTGTGCAATATCCGTGGTTGCTCAACAACGCACGAATGAAGGTCAAGGATTTCTATTTCGTTTGCGTGGAGAAAGTCCCTCCGTTTGCGGTTGGGGTTTATCGAATTGAACTTGATTATCTCATCGAGACAGGCAAGCGTTGGGCTTGGGCTATCGGTGATTTCTGCGTCTGTCAGCGGGACGGCAAGTATCCTGCCTATAGCGATGAGTGCATCACGCTGTCCTTGAACCGATGAGCGAACCGAAGTTCACAGGAGTTTGGATTCCTGCTGGGGTATTCCAGACTCCTACCATCAGCCTAACCGCTAAAGTTGTATATGGGGTCGTGGATGCCCTTGACAACGAAGAGGGGTGCTTTGCCTCAAACGCCTACCTATCTCGCCACCTTGGGCTATCTGTGCGTCAATTACAGGCTATCCTGTCGGAACTTGAGGACGCTAAACTCATCCGCAGGGTCGCTTGTGAGGGTCACAGGGTAATCCGTACTGTCGAGAAAGTTGCTTTACAGGATGCTCTGGCAAGCACACAGGTCACCCGAAGCGAGGGGGATGCGGAAAACCGCATGGGGGGGGTGAAGAAAACCGCAGGGGGGGGATGCGGAAAACCGCATACATATAATAAAGAGTATAACAAAGAGGATAGAGATACAAAGGATTCTGCTCCTTGGAGTTCTCCTCTTCCATTTGAATCAGAGGCTTTCAGCAAGGCTTGGATGTCTTGGATTGATTACCGAAAGGAAATCAAGAAACCAATCAAGGAATCTACCATGAAGGCTCAATGGAAGGAGTTTCAGAAGTGGGGCGAACAGAAGGCTATCATCGCCATCGAGCAGTCCATCACTCACGGCTGGCAGGGAATCTTTGAACCTGCGAGGTCTGTAGGTGGTAATACAAAACCCTTGACAGCCAAAGACCATTCTGATTTCTAACACCTATGAAAGAACTAATCAACAGACAGGGCTTCGGTGCTTACGCAGAGAACATCATCGTGAACTACCTTGAGGATTGGGGCGATGTGCTTCGCAACAGCAAGGAAGGAAAGCACACAGTCGAAAGGGATGACTACACTATGAACTGCTCTTGGGAGGACGGATACCTATCCATCTCAATTCGTGCCTATGTCGAAGGTGACGGCTGGCAGACTCTTGAACAAACCATTACCATCAAGCCAAAGTTCTAAAATGAGAAACCTATACAAGCCCACACGATACAATGTAGCCAGCATCCAAGCCCAGCAGACGCTGGGTGGTGATGCTATGCAAGTAGATTATAATGGAATCTGGGTTGAGTTCCGTGATTACCTGCGATTGCTTGAAGACTACAAGTCCCTGCAAGAATGGAAGCGAGACGCTGACGCTGAAACGCTGAAGTTCGACAGCGGGGATTGGTTCGCAAGCAAGACGCTTCCAGAGCGTATCAAGCACATCATCGAGGCTAACGCTTTCTCCAACGACCAATACAACGAACTAGTAAAGCAGATTGAACATCTTGAGTTATTCAAGTCCGTTGTTGAAAAGTTCTTTAACTCCGCTGATTTGAAGAACCAGCCAGATGCTCAATCCTGTTATGCTTTGGCAGAGAATCTCAAACAACTGCCAGACTCTATCCTAGATTTCACGGAAGAACAGGTGCGTGACAATCCTGCTTGGGCTTTGGCTGTGTTTCGTCATAAGGTGAAGGAAATGCAGTACAAGCGTTGCCACGACCTCAACGAAATTGGTGGAGAGCAGGAAGAGAACGCCCGCCTCAAGGCAGAGGTCGAGC
>Ga0222714_10002220_pt1 | contig 20843 bp, 37 predicted proteins | sample C33_3DmetaG_FD_165048 | JGI IMG/M metagenome (GOLD analysis project Ga0222714, IMG submission 165048) | Estuarine water microbial communities from San Francisco Bay, California, United States - C33_3D | ecosystem: Environmental > Aquatic > Marine > Unclassified | place: USA: California...
CCTATATGTTTCGTCCTTTTCGACTCTTGACAAAAGCCCCGCCCTAATGTTTGAAAGGATTCTCGCCTTTTGCCCTATGGTTGAAACATTGTCATAGTCCTCAAGTAAAAAGGTCGCCCACATTTTAGCGTCGCTCATTTCCATGTTATTAGCGACTTCTCTAAAGTCGTCTAATACACTATCTTCTTGTGTTTCTTCTTGTTTTTCTTCTTGTTTTTCTTCTTGTTTTTTAGCCATAACCAAACCTCCTAAGTTATGATGCCTTACAGACAACTTAACAATATGTCATTTTTTAAGGCGTTACACCCAAAGTTCTCCACACCATATGGTTGTAAAGAACAAGTGTGGCTTAAATAAAACCTATTCTATCCTCTTCAAAAGTATCATATTATTAACTCACCAAATAAGTTATTTTTGTTTGTATTAACTTCAATTGGTTTTATATTTATATCATATAGGTATAGTTGGTCAAGATTCTAACAAGTTTCTAATCAAAATTAGAATGATAATTGGGGTTTTTGATTCAAAAATGGAATTTTTAATATATTATTATAATATTCTAATTATTATAATATATACATACTCTCTCCGAGAGAAAAAACATCTATGGGGGGATATACAGAAAGAGAGAGGGGGGTAGAATAATTAGAATAATTAGAATTGTAGAGCAGTTGCCCGTTTAGAAATTAGAATAATGTAGAATAATGATTAGAAAGATAAATATTTTTTCTTCCTTGATAGTATTTATTTTAAGAATTATTTAGTGAAATAGTGCTTAACTTAAGCAAAAGTAGGGTTGTTTTATTCTTATGCACTTCCGCACTAGTATATAAAGAAAAGAGGGGTGTTGGGTCAAATGGGGTGGGCGACCCGCCTCCCCCCCCCCTCAATAAAAATGTGGAGAAATAAAAATGAACGGAACAATTGAACAAGAAAAAATATGGTCGGAATTAGCAGAAGGGCAAAACCATGTAATGATATATGCAGGAGCAGGTGTTGGTAAAACTTTCACCATTGTTCATGGTGCTTCCTTAGTAGAAGGTGATAAGGCTTTTTTGTGTTTTAACAAAAGCATAGCAACTGAATTAGGAAATAGACTTCCCGAAGATGTTTATGCGGCAACATTTCATTCTCTAGGTTATGCGGCAATTCGTGAGGCTCAAGGTAGCGTCAAAATGGATAAGAGCAAAACCTACAAAATCATAGAAGATGTTCTCGGCAAGGATTACTTTGCGGTTCCTTTGGTTAAACTCATCGGATTGATGAAGGGTTCTCTAACTGATGCTAAAGACCGTAAGGCAATTCTTAACCTCATTGATGAATACCATATCGAATTTGCTTCCGATAGAGAAGAAGCAATTGCATTAGATAATCTACCCGCAATTATGACAATTAGCAAAAAGATGCACACGATTGATTTCGATGATATGATTTGGATTCCCGTAGTCAATAACTTACCTCTTAAGAAATATGATGTTATGTTTGTAGATGAAGCCCAAGATTTCAATGAGGCTCAACGGCAACTTATTCTTAGAAGCATTGAGCCAAACGGTAGATGTGTAATTGTAGGCGACCCTAATCAAGCAATTTATGGTTTTAGGGGAGCAGATAGTTCAAGCATGGATTTATTCAAAGAGATGCTAAAACATACGAGCCGTGAAGTTAGTGAATTACCACTTACATTAACATGGCGTTGTCCTAAATCAGTAGTTGCGGAAGCAAACCGATATGTTGAAAATTTTAATTGTAAAGAAGATGCAATCGAAGGTTCAGTTATCGAATTTGCTCCTCTTAATCCGAGTAAGTCCGACATTGTTCTATGTCGCTACAATGCTCCTTTGGTTACTGCTTTTTACGATTTAATTTCAAGGGGCAAATCAGCCTATGTTCTAGGTCGTGATATGACAACGGGCTTAGTGAATTATGTCAAGAAGGTTTCAAAGAAGAACAATGAAATGGGAGCAACCGAATTTATTGAACTTCTTGAGGCTGAATTTACTTACAATTACCAAAAGTTGCTAAGTAAAGAAAAACACAATCAAGCAAATGCTCTTGAAGATAAAGTAGATTGTATTCGTATCTTTTGTGATAAGGCTACAACCGTTGGCGGAATTATTGCTGAAATCGAAAAGGTCTTTTCTAGTGATGGTAAAGGAGATATTATGCTTTCAACAGTTCATAAGGCAAAAGGTCTTGAAGCCGATAATGTCTATATTTTAGCAACTGATAGAATGCCTCATCCGAGAGCATCAAATTTTCAAGAAGAACTCAATATATGTTATGTAGCGATTACTAGAGCCAAGAAAAATCTTTATTTCTGTGGCCCTCGCCCATCGAATTAACATGAGAGTTTGTAAAAGATGTAATAGGAATTATAGGGTTCTTCATCCATTGAGGAACATTTGTATTCATTGTTACAAAAAATAATCATTTTAGGGTTTGCGAATAAAAAGGGAAAATCTCCACATCTATTTAGCAGGTGTTTAAGTTCTTTCCACCCTCCCTTTTCCCTGTTTCTTTGGAGTTAAAGAATGGAGTGAAAATTATGATAACAAAAAATTGTAAAAGATGTAATAATCCGTTTAATACATGGTCAAGCAAAGGTGCTGAATATATAAATTATTGTCCTCAATGTGAAAATATTAAGAAAAACACAAAAAGGGTAAAAACCTCAACTAGCAAATTTGAGAATGATATTCTTTCTTTAGAGAATAGAATGAAATCTCTTGAAGAGAAGGTTGAAAATCTCAATTCAAATATAGAAATGATGACTAAGATACAAATAGATAATGTGCTATCTAATTTTTTAAATGGTAAATTAGAAGAGTTGTTTCCTAAGTTAGAAAAACAAAATAAGATTCAACAAGATACTTTTTTTGTAAAAATACAATCACAAATTGTAACTATCAGCAACCGAATGATAGAACTAGAAAAAGACATAGCCGATTGGTTGGGATTAGATGAAAATGAAAGAAATTAGAAATAGTGCCTATTACAATAAAGAGTTTTTAGAAACTGATGTAGAGGTAGAAAAGAGAAGGGCTGAAATCTTTAAGCGATTGATGGCTTCGGGCTATCGTCCTTATCATGCCTTTCAAGAATCAAAAAGGAGAAGTAAAAATGAACATATTTGCAGTATCGAGTAACCCAATAAAATCAGCACAACAATTACTAGACAAACACATAGTCAAAATGCCGACTGAAAGTTGTCAAATGTTGCATACAAACTCATTATATTTTTTGTTTGTATCAGCACATCGTAGAGAACCGACACTAAGAGAATTAAAAGAATTTCACAAAGAACCTCATCATCAGCATTTTATGAAACCTGCTATGTTAAATCACCCTTCGACAATTTGGGCGAGAAAAAATAAAGCGAATTATATGTGGCTCTATCATCATGCTATTGCTCTTTGTGAAGAATACACTTATCGTTATGGTAAAGAACATGGTTCTCAAAAGAGGATTTCTCAAAGCCTAATTTATCTTGATTATGACCATAATGAATTGACCCCAATTGATATTGCTATGGCTGATGAATATAGATTAGATAAAGAACAGTATTTTATAGATAATCCTAATTTTACTGATTGGGATTATGTCATTGATTGCTACCGTAATTATTATCTTGAAGGTAAATGGGAATTTGCTTTTTGGAAAAAGAATCGAAGACCCGATTGGTTCCCTCAAAATTGGCGAGCAACAAAGATTATGAAAAAGCACTACGGGGAAACATATAATGGGTAATTATCAAGTAAAGTGGATAGAAAATGTTCTTCAAGATAAAGAACTATCTACGACTGAAATAGTAGAAGAATTAAGAAGAACGAAAAAAAGACCTCCTTCGATTGAAGTTGTTTCTAATCTACTCGCAGGAAAACCTCAATTTGAGAAAACGAGAGTAGAGGAGAAATGGACAACTTCGGGTCAAAGAGGTTTTATTACATATTGGAAAAGGAGAAATATAAATGGAAATTGAATTTAGATTAGTAGATGATAAAGAACTTCCTCCGTTGGTAATATCAATGGATGAAAACGATAAACCGAAATTAGTGATAAATACATATTATAGAATATGGCTTTCACTATACAGAAGAACAATAGCAGGAATTCTGCTTCCTCTTCAAGAAAAATTAGATGAAGTGTTAGATGGTTTCTTGCGAGAACAAAGAACAAATGAAAAATTATATGGGGAATTAGAATGAGCGAAGTTACATTTAAGAGAAGTTTAGGAAATGGCCAATGGGATAGAAAACTCAAAGAGAATCTTGTCATTTGGTCGGAAGCAGATAATTACGAGGAAGCAAAACATGAATGGATTGCTACGGGTAATATTTGGTGGGGTAATGAAACTCAAAATGATGTTCCTAGATGGGCTTTGTCGCATCAAGGCTACTGTTTGTGTGGCCACAAAATATTCTATCACTTTGAAATTCTTAATACTGAAAATGGTAAAAGAGAATGTGTCGGTAGCGACCACATTAACTCGTATCTTATTCTAAGAGAAATCAAAGAAAGAACGGGATTAAGAGAGGAAGAAATTACTGACGAAATGATTCAAGCATGGATTGATGAAAGAATCGAAAGCATGAAATGTGAATCATGGTGGGAAAGAAACGGAGAAGAATTTACTCGTAAGTTTGAAGAAATTAGAGAACTTGATTTGAGAATCAATGTGAATTACAAGGGAACTTATTATGACCCCGATATTCAACAAACAAGGGATAGAACAGTTCTTCGTAAAAGAGCAACAGACAATAAAATGGCTTCTATTGTTTGGCGGTGGAATCACCCCGATAACAAAAGAAATCAAAGGGATGGTAGAGGCTATCCTAATAAACAACTTCTAGAAGATTTAGATGATTTCTACGCTTTCATAGAAGAGCATAGGCAAACTGTTTTGATGGAAGATGCCGACTACCAAGCCAAACTTGAAGCAGTTCGACATCTTAGAACACTAAGAGTAGAAAAGTCAAGAACAGAAGTTATTGATGGAATCATGGAGTATTACGGTATTGCTGATTATAGAGAAAAGAGAAACGGTCTTAGAGTTGTTAATCAAACTTACACTAATAATTTCATAAGCAGTATTGAAACCCAAGTGATTACAGGTAAAACCCTAACAGAAAATCAATTGAAGGCTTTACATGATATTTTCAGTCCTCCGACTGATAAACAAATATCTTACATGGAGTCATTAGGAATAGAAGCAAAAACGAAATTAGAGGCTTCGTTTTTGATAGGACAAAAAATAAATGAGGGAGTGGCTTAAATAGTCATGCAACATAGGAAGATTGAAGGTGAAAAATAATGGTAACAGTTAGAATTTTGAACGCAACAGGACATACAACTCTTGAATTATCAAGAGAAGAAGTAATTGAACAAATTGATACCCACCCTACACATTGGGTTTTCGTAAATGGAGAATTGGTGTCAAGAGCAGAAGTGCAAACAGTTAATTGGGATGATGCTGAATCGGTAGATTTAGTTCCCGCAATCGTTGGAGGATTTTACTAAATCGTTTTGATTTAGCCTCTTCCCTCAAGTGTTTGTAATGCCCTCCTATCGAAACCATCAACATTTTATTGATGTGTGCCTCTTTTTGAAATTCAAATATTCGATAGGGGGGCTAAATGTTGAAAGATTAAAACGGCTAAATACCGATATTTTTCAAAAGAACCAATTTCTTATTAAAGAAATTAAAGACCTAAACGAAGTAAAAGAAAAAGGACTTTCTGTTTTTCTTGAAAGAGAAATAGAAGAAACCGATTCTTTTTTAAAATATCATTTAGGCAATTGTAACGGAAGGTGTGAATTTTGCGTGAAGAGAATCCCGAATATGTAGATTATCATAGAGGGGGCAAAATAGCCACCAAATGTAGAATTTGTGGAGGGAGTTTAATTACTCCACAAGATATGAAATTAGAATTCCATGAGGAATGTGCGAATAATTATAAAAGTAATAATATAGTGATTTAAATGTTTGAAGTAAGAAAGAAAAAATATTATAACCAAAAAGAATCAAAACTCGATGAAAAACCATATTTTACAAAAAATATTGATAATTACCCTATTTCCAATCGTTTATCTAAATCGAAAGGAGATATATCGGTTCTAAACTTAGCAGGACAGATTTTATCATTTCGTAATAGATACCTTTTATCCGATTTTGTAATGCAAGATTTTCAAATTGATATTGATTGGGAAAATGATATTATCAATGGAATGAAAATGAGCAAATCGGAAATATGTTGTCTATTGGCTAGAATGTTTATTTATGATACAGAAGCAGAAAGAACAAGAAGACAAATTAGCGATATGTTTTGGAATCTTTCTTCGTTATCCGAAGATATAAGATATGTTTTGGAAAACAAGGTTCCCTTTCATTACTATGAGGGCTACACAAAAAAACAAGTAAGGCTTAATTGTCAATTAATAGGGGAAGAAATGCTAGCCCTTGAAATTAGTGATGGTATTTGGGGAGAACTTTCCTTTAAAGAAATGAATGCCTTTCTTTCTCATTTTTTGCATGGGCGAAATGTGGGTAAGTGGCGAAATTATACTCCTATTAAACTTTACACTACACTTCTAAAAAAGGAATGTCGTGAATCGGATTTGAAGGTGATGATGGCGTTTCTAGAACAAAATAGAAGTGAAAAGTTAGTTTCAATGAGAGCAAAAGAATTAGTGAAAGAAAAACTCAAAATGGATAATTTTATTTGTCTTAATCCCATAGAACAATTAGATTTACAAACGAATTTAGTATTTTTAGTCAAAGGAAAATTGACAGATTATATCTTAACTTGTGCTTCTTTAATACAAAGTTATGTGAATGAAGATAGACAAATTGTTCAATCTTATTCATTATTCAGTATCAAAGATGATGAAGATTTACCCGTAAGATTTGGTTGCACAAGACATTGTGTTGAAAATTTAGATACTAACTCTTCAACGGGCGACCAACTTGTAACTAGAGTTTTGACTTTTACTAATGATAATATTTCATTGAGTAGAATAAATACAATGACACATATTCAAAATAATAAATATAGAATAAACGAAAAGGGGGTAAATTTTTTGAAATTAAATTATAAAGATTTGCGATTCCAACCTAATGATATAATTGGTCTTATGTCTTTAGAACACTTTGATGATGTAGGAGGGGAAGAATAATGTCTTGTTTAGAATGTAATTCTACCAACTCTATTTTTAGTGATGTAATGGGAGAGTTAGTTTGTGAAGATTGCGGTTTTGTGATTGTCAAGGAACTCTTTGAAGAATCAGTTTCGGTTTTTGAGAATGGTGAAATTGTAAGAAATAAAGACAATAACAGAATAGGTAGTGCTTCTACATATAGATACGATAGCACAGAAAAAAATCTAAACAGGGGAATAAGTCTTGCTACAATGCTATTAACAAGCACAACAAAATCGTATCAAAAAAGAGAGAGGTTAGAAAATATCTATCTTATTTGTTATAGAAGAGGGATTTTCAAAACGATTTCGTATGAAGATAGAGCAACTGCTCTCGTATATTTCATCTTAAGAGAAGATAAACTTCCCTTTTCTCTAAAAGAATTGTGTAAAGAATACAATTCAAACAGTAAAGTGGTATTTAAACTCTCTAAAAAAATAGCACAGGCTTTAGGAAAGCCCGATGTGTTTTCTCCTATACCCCTACATTCTTATGTAGAAAAATACACTTTTGATATGGATAAAGATTTCCATAGAGATTGTAGCGTATCGGCAGATTTCTTAGAAAGAAAATTAAACGCTTTAGATGAGAATATTAGACCAACAACTCATGCCGCACTAATAAGATTGGTAGCAAAATCTACTAACTTTCCTCTTTCAAGACAAGAAATATCAAGTAAAACTAATTTTTGCGGAACAACTATTCTTAGAGAAGAGAAAAGAATCCTATCTATTCTTAATGAGGATAGTGTAGAGGGGAGGGGTCTTAATTGGCTTCTGTAAGAATATGCAGACAATGTGGTAATGAAGGACACGACAAAAGAAATTGCCCCGAATTACAAATGACAAAGGAAGAAAAACAAAGACAAGACGGCTTAGAAAAGCCCAAAGTTATTCACATAGGAACACATAATAATTGGTATATTTGTGGGATTAAAAGTAGAGAAATACCTACTAAATACAACACAGACGAATACATGAGCAAGTTACCTATTTGTGAAGAATGTAACAGGAGATATAATTATGAAAAAAAGATACCAAAAAGAATATAATTGCACAAGAAACCAATATAGAAGAATTATAAATAAAACACCTTATAATGTTGCTTTAGATGGTTCTTTGGAAGAATATGAAGAAAGAAAAAGAAAAATTTTGGGGAATAAATATGTTGAATAATAAAAATGGAAAATTGTATGTAGGAGAACACGAAGTAATCAAAGGGTATGAATCGTTTAGCGGTTGGTATTGGTTTGCTACTGAAATAGAAGAAGAAAATTATGAGGGCTATCCTTTGTATTTTGGATATGTTCAAGGATTTGAAGATGAATGGGGTTCTTTTTGGTTGGGAGAATTACAACCTTTAATTGATAAAGGTAAAGTTTGGGAAATCAAAGAACAGGATTTGGTTCATGCAGGTCGAAGAGGAAAGGGGTATTAGATGGGAGAATTAAAATTTCCTACCTTACTAATTCAATTAAGAAATGAACAAGGTATTCCATATGATATGCCTAATGATTGGGCTGAAACTGTAATGAGTATTGCCTCTATGCTGAACGCTAAATATAATCTTGGCTTAGATGTAGTATATGGAATGGCTTCGATAGAAGGATTTAATTTGATAGAAACGGAAGTGAATGAATATGATTGAATGTAAATTATGTAATAAACAAATGGAAGAACACGAAGGAAATAACCCACAACCTCTTCTCCCTAATTTTGAAGATAGGGTTTGTAGAAGTTGTAATAATTTTGTAACGGCTACAAGAATGTATATGATGGGGTATTTACCCGAAACACAAGAACTGTTATCAAAACTTATCGGACAGATTATACAAACTGCTTATAGTTTAGGAAGAGTCCATGAAGAATGGAAAAAGAAAATGGAGGAGGAAGAATGAGAAAAGTATTAGTTATTGGTGCAGGGGGAATTGGGAGTTTTCTAATTCCTCTTTTGGATAAAGTGGGTTTGTATTCTATTACCGTTGCAGACCCCGATAATGTAGAAAGAAAGAATCTACCATATCAAAATTTTACAGAAGAAGATATTGGAGAAAATAAAGCATCGGTTATGGGTAATAGATACCGTAGTATCATCGGTGGTTCTCAATATCCCATTTTGACTGAAAAACAAATGCAAGGATATGATTTGGTTATATCTTGTGTAGATAATTTAGGTCTTAGAAAAACCCTCTACAATTCAAATGTTAAATGGTTAGACTTAAGGGCTCAAGGTAGAAATGCGGCCTTTGTGTCCTTTTTAGCAAATCCCGAAATTTATGATACTCTCTTAGCAGGAGATAATACTAGGTCATTCTCTTGTCAAGGTGATGAATGGGATGGCTCTAATGTAGGTGTTCATTTTATGCAAGTTACTATTGCAGGAATGGGTGCTGAATGGATTCAAAGATGGTTTAACGGTGAAGAAATTAGTGATTTTAAGATGGTGAATGTATGAATTTTACAGAAGATAAATTAGGAGAAATTATTGATTTTGAATTTTCTAAAGGAGAAAGAATAGTAAAGGTATTCTGTTCAATATGTTCGGCAGAATGTATTGCTCCTATTATTAAAGCAGGGGCTTTTTTAGGAGCCCATGAAATGTTTCATGCGTGGGAATTTAAAATGATGTTAGAACAGGATATGATAGCATGAGCGAAATAAATTATAATAATACAGATAATTATGACTATTTAGAAGAAGAAGAAAGAAGAAAACTTGACGAATTGGTTTCCCTCCACATCGAAAACAATTGGGAGGGAAATTGGGAAGATAAAAAGTTCTTAGAAGCAATTTGGTATTCTTCTGTTCAAATTTTACCTTCGCTTGAAGTTCAAGTAGTGGTTGATGCAAATGATAAACTATTCATTTCTACGGGTTCTTCGGCATTGGTTTGGTTTTCTACAATTCCCAAAGGGATGAGAATTCCTATCAAGTGTTGGATTCATACTCATCCATTTGGTATTGCCTATTTTAGCGGTGTTGATTGGAAAACAATCAATACATGGAAACCCGTTATGCAGAATGCTATCGTTTTAGGAGATAACGAATTTGGTAAATGGAATCAAGAAGAACCTAATGTGTTACATCATTTCTCTTTAGGTTTAAACCCTAAATTTACAAAACAATATCAAACTTCTTTGGAAAGGTCTATTTTTTCTTCGGAGGAAGAATGATGTGTGGAGATATACCAACAGAATGTGTTACAGAAGATTGTAAAAATTATGCTAGATTAGATGTTTATTGTTTTGTCTGTAATAAGAAACATTCAACGGGGGTGTAATTATTCCTACACAATTATGTATTTTTTGTGAAAAAAGATATGATGTTAAGCCTTCCAATGTAGTTAGAAATGGGTTTAAACCCACTTGTTACGATTGCCGCCTATCTTTGCCTCCCGAAGAATTTCGATGCAAGGCAAAAACAACAAAAAATACTCAATGTAAATTATGGAAAAGGTTAGGCAAACACACTTGCGGAACACATAGAATGATGGAGGATAAAATATGAAATTTAATTTTAAAGAAGACTACATGGAAAAAAATCTACTAAGAACAATAAATGTAACATTAGCACTTAAGGGTGAATATATTCATCCATCAATGAAACTAACTGCTTACCATGAAAACATAACAAATACAGGAATAGGTTTAGATGGAAACCTATTACTGAAATGTTTAGATTGTGGTTGTAGTGATGAAGATGAAAACTATAAAGAATACTGTTCTACTATTGTTAGACATATTCGATGTAAAGACGAAGACTGTAATAATTGGGCTCATCCCGATAAATTATATTGTAATGCTCACTTGATAGAAGTGAAAGAATGTATGCTTTGTGGGGATAATACCCAAAACATACTTGAACAGGTATGCAATAAAAACGAATGCTATGAAGCATTTATGAGAATAAAATATGGTGAAAATTATGAAGAAGATAGAAGAGCAAGAACAAAACCCAAACTTAGAACAAATTTTAGATATTAAAGAAGAAATGGAATATATAGTAGCAGGATTAAATAATCTTGAAGAAGATATGGCTAATCTTGATACCTTGAAAAAAGCAATCCGTGAAATTCAAGAATTTCTTATAGAAAACCATGATGCTTTCCTTATCCACAGGGTAGTTTAAATGGGTCTTTATTAATAAGAATTACATGAAAGCCGTAGGCCAATGGGTTGTTATGCAAAAGGTAGAAAATGAGAGTTTAGGAGGCATTATCAGTAGTTCCGAAAATGTAGGGCTTGTTCTTGATTGTGCCGTTGATGAATCTATTATAGGAAAAAAGGTTTGCTTTGATTCTCAAAGTGGTAGATTTCATCTTGACTATCTTTTTGTTGAGTATGATAAAATCTATGGACTTATGGAGGAAGAAGCATGATTATCTTTAATGATGAAGTAAAACAAAAACTCCTTCAAGGTATTGATTTAGTTGCTGATTCTGTTTCTATTACTTTAGGGCCACAATCAAAAACTGCAATTTTACAAGGCAATCCCCCAATTGTTATAAATGATGGAGTAACAATTGCTAAACATATTTCTCATACTGACCCTTATGTTCAAATGGGAATACAATTGGTGCAAAATCTAACGAATAAAGCACAAAGCAAAGCAGGTGATGGAACAACAACGGCTTGCATCTTAGCAAGAGCCATGTGTCATAATATTGCTAAATTAAATATTGCTAACTTTCATCAATTTCGACAGGAAATAGATACTCTTAGAGATGCTATGATTGAACAATTAGATAAGTTAGCAATAGAAGTAGATGATGAGTCTATTGAAAGTGTAGCAAAAATTTCATCAAATAACGATGAAGCATTGGGTAGTTTAATCGCTCAAGTATTCCGCCATGTAGGTAGGGATGGGGTTATTACAGTTCAAGAAGGACATGGATTAACAACAACCTATGAATTAAAGGACGGACTAGAAATTGACAATGGTTTTATTTCTCATCTTTTTGCGAATCAAGATAATGGGTCTTGTGTTTTGAACAATCCTTTAATTGTAACCACTAATAAAATCATTAGAAACTTTCAAGACCTTTTGCCTATATTGGAATATGCTTCTACAAACGGACATTCGATTTTCTTAATCTGTAAAGATTTACAAGGTTCAGCACTAAGTAATGTATTAGCAAATGTCATTCAAAATAGAATTGAGATTTGTGTAATACAAGGGCCGAATCATGGAGATGTTCAACTTGATGAATTGAAAGATATAGTTTCAGTAGTTGGTGGTAAAGTCTTTACAGAAGAAGCAAAAGATAATTTACAAATTTTTACAAAAGAAGATTTCGGTAAATGTGATAGAGTAGTAATAGACCAACTTTCTACCACTATAATTGGTGGAGAAGGCGACACAACTGATAGAATACAAGCCATAAATAATCTTTACAATGAGGCGAACAATGATTGGATTAGGGATAGATTAGCAAAAAGACTTAGCCGATTAAAAGGCGGAGTTGCGGTCATTCATGTCGGAGGAGGTTCTAGTATAGAACTAAGAGAAACAAAAGAACGCTTAGATGATGCGTTGAATTCAACAAAAGCCGCACTTCAAGAAGGAGTTATAGTTGGAGGAGGATTAGGTTTGCTTCAAGCAGTTTCAAATATTGAAGGTGCTAAGTCGTGGTTTGTAGATTCTTTAATGACTCCAATAAATGTGTTGTTAGAGAATGGCTCTATGTCCGATGCAGAATGGGATAATATTAACATTAAAGATAATGTAGGATATAATGCCTCAAAGGGCTATTGTGAAAATTTGCTTGAAGCGAAAATCATTGACCCCGTTAAAGTAACAAAGAGCAGTTTAACTGCGGCTATGTCAATTGCTTCTATGTTCCTAACTACAGAAGTAGCAGTATTAAGAGGAGAATAAACATGAAAAGATGGGATATTAAAATGCTAACTTCATTTGGTCAAGAGTCATATATCGTTATGGATTCTAAACAGAAAGAAAACTCTTATCAAACTAAAAATTACCTTATTGCTTTGACGGTTTGTAATGCGTTAAATAGAATTGCTGATTCATTGAATGAGGAGGAATAAATATGATTATTTTTTGTATGGATTGTGAAAATAATGGAATGTTCTATTTGTCATAGGTCAGTTTTAAAAGAACATTTAATTGATAATGATTTCTGTAAAGATTGTTGGGAGTTGATTTCTAATTGACACAAAAAAGAGCAATTACTGTTTCTTTACCCGCACCACATAATGCGGAAATTCAATGCCCTATTTGTGAAAAAAACGGTTGTAAGGTTTGTGAATTTAGTGGTAAAATAACCTTTCAAGTTGCTCCACAAATACCTATTCAAAGAGGACATATTATCAAATATGTAGTAGATAATATACACGATGTTGCTTCCGAAATTACTAGAATGTATGGTTTGACTCCCGAAATAAACACCAAAGAAATTATTGAAATCAATGGTGGTCAATGGGAAATCGTGCAAATTTCATCTTTAGGTGGGGCTTGTTGGGTAGCCAATAGATTAGATGTTTTAGATACCCCCCATTATTTTATTTCAAGAAAAGAACTTGAAAAATTTAAGCAGGGGTGGTTAATTGACTGACAATTTAGAATTCAAAGGCCGAGTAGTGCGTGATGAAAACTCGGAAATTAAACTACATTCGGGCAAATATTGGGGAATACAAGTCATAGATATTCGTTGGTATAATGAAGATAAACCTTCAAGAAAAGGAATAAGATTAAATGTTAAAGAAGCAAAACTAGTGAAAGAACTATTAGAAAAAATATTAGAGGAAGAAATATGAAAATATGGGAATTATCAGCGAACTCAAAAAACCACGATAAATTTGTTAAGTGGGCTGAAACGATAGAAAAGAAACTACCTAAGAATTTGAAAGAACCATTTAGAGAATCTTGGCCTCTTATTCAAAATGCCGACTCTATGGTTCGTGGGGCATTTATTGTTCATTGGTCTTTGATTATTCAAGACCCAATAAGTGAAGTAGCAATACCTATTGTTATTGGCTCTTTATCATATATGCAACAAGCGGCTGAATCAGTTGGCCGTCTTGACTTAAGCCAAACACTTCAAGCCATGATGCAAAACATTCCTAGAATCCGCCATGAAATAACCATGACAAATGTTACATTGGAGGAATCAAATGAAGAAGAATGAATGGGTTAGTTTAGCAAACTACCTTTGGAAAATATCAGAAATAAAACACCCCCGTTCTCCTCTTATCAAAGAAATGATAAGAAAATTAAATGCAAATATGGAAGTGATAATAGATGAATTTAATGAAGATGAGTAGGCTATTAGAGGCTACTGAATTCGATAACCCCAAATCAAAAATAAACAGGATTTCAAGAACCTTAAAAGAAGAAGATAACGATACAAGAATCAAAGTATTAAGAGTTCTTTCTTTAGATTTAAAACAGAATAACATTGGTTTAGTAAAGGGAAAGAAATGGCTTGCCGAAGCATTCGGTATCTTTGAAGATGAATTAGATATGGTTTATACTTCCGTTGAAGATATTGGAGAAACGGCTAAAATTTTAGATAGCACAGAAAACTCCATTGAATATTCTTTGAATAATCTAATTCATTTGTTAGAATTAGATTGTTCAAATCATTCTATTGCATTTCCTACCATTAAAGAAACTCTTCTTTCTATGTCGGATTTAGAAAGAAAATGGTTTGTAAAGTATTGGTTAAGGTTGCCGAAAAACGGACTCAATGAAGCAACCATGATTAAAATTTTAGCAAAGATTTTCTCTAAATCAATTACTGATGTGAAAAATCATTGGAATCATTTTACAATCGAAGAATTAGTGAATGCCTATTCCAATAATAGAGAACTTGTTCCTTCACTTAATCATGGTCGTTTCATAAAGCCAATGCTTGCTAAAGAAGTAGAACCGTCTAAGTGGAAAGAAACCTCTATTGTGGATTTCAAGTATGATGGAAACAGATACCAAATACACAAAGAAAACGAATCAGTTATTATTTTCAATAGGAAAGGTTCCATAGTTAATTATCAATTCCCCGATGTAGTAGAAAGAATATTACATCAATATGATGATGGTATTTATGATGGTGAAATTTATCCAATAAATTCTCAAGGCCACCCCATAGAACACAAACACATGGGAACGAGAGTTCATTCTAAAAATTGGGAAGATGCTAAAAAGGTAGAAGTGAAATGGGTAGTGTTCGATTGCCTTAAAATCAAAGGCAAGAACATAATGCACCTTCCATATGAAGAAAGAATACAGGAGTTTTCTCACTTACCATATCAAGCCCAAAGACAAGTAGGAGGAGATTTTATGTCCTTCTACAATAGAGCAATAAGCGAAGGTTTTGAAGGAGTTATTGTAAAAGATAATGAAAGCCCATACCTCGCAGGTTCTAGAAGCATAGCATGGGCTAAATACAAGCCTCCACGAATAGAATTAGATGTTGTTATTGTAGGAGCAAGATATGGAGAGGGTTCAAATGTCAATGTATTCTCTTCTTTTGATATTGCCGTAAAAGAAAGTTTTGATGCCGCCAATGGTTTCAAAGTGATAGGGAGCGTGGGAACAGGATTTAGCCAACAAGACTTATCCTTCTTAACAAGAGAATTAAGAAGATTTACTCAAGGCGTTACAAAAAATACCTATCATTTTCTACCGAGAGTTATTTTAACGGTCAATGCTGACTTAGTAACAAGAAATGCAGAAGGGGATTTGGCTTTGCGATTTCCTAGAATGATAAGAATTAGAGAAGATAAAATAGTAAGTGAAATAAATACACTTGAAGATGTTGAATTATTCAGTTAGGTGAAACTATGAAAGAGGTAGCAAAATTCTTTGCTTCTTTTCCTAAAGTATCATCCATACTCTTTTCTTTGTCGGAACCTCTATCCGATGAAGAAGAATTTGTATTAACAGAATACAATACAATAATGCTCTTCCAAAAGAAAATACTTTCTCCATGTCTTTTTCTTTTTACGGATGATAGCATTACTGTTCATATAGGAACAATCAATGAAAAAATAGTTGTTTTAATCCAAAACAATATTTCTTTCTTTCTTAAAGATATAGATATGCCTTTTTCTTTGGTGGGGGTTTCTAGTCATGTATAGTAAAGAAATGCTTATAGGTATTTTCTTAGCCAAAGGAAATTTCGTTTCTGTAGTATCGAGAAATGACTCAACAAAAATAGGCTATAAAGTTCTTCTTTTTATCTATCTTAGAGGCAATCTTGATTTCTTAAAAGCGGTAAAGCGTTCTCTACATACAGTAGGTATAGAATCTAAACTAGAAAAGAATAGACTGAAAATTAGTTCGGATAGAATTTATAAGATATTAGATATGATTCCCGAATATACAATAGCGAATAAAAATACTCTTGATGAGTTTAGACAAATAGCAGACCTTATTAAAAATAAAAAACACCTAACTCTAAAGGGCTTAGAAATAATAATGAAAATGAAAGGGGCAATAGAATGAATAAAAAAGAAAAAAATAAAATAATTATTTCTACGATAGACGAAATAATGGAATCTCATTCTACTAATGAAATTGTATTAGAAGATTTATCACATGATGTTTTTTCAAAAATTAAAAATTTACCATACATAATTAGTGTCTTCCATACAGAAAAAGAATGGAGAAGAAAGATTTCTTTTTATTGCTCATCCCGTTTGAAAGCAAACGGTTGGACTAAAGTAGGAAAAAGAAAACAAAGCCCAATATATAGGAGGTTTTGAATTGGGATTAACAAATATGAATAAAAATAGACCCATTCTTTTAACAGGAAAACATGGAACAGGCAAAACAACACAAGCAAGGGAAAAACTACCAAATGCAGTAATATATTATGCAAACGAAATAGATATTCCCGATGTATTTTCTATTCCGAGAAATATAGGTATTATCATAGAGGACATACATTATAATCCAAACAAGCAAGAAATTCTAGAAGTGCTTAGAACATATAGAGGAGAAATAATTATTACTTCTCTTAATGAAAAAGATGTTCCATTAGAAATAAAAACAATGTGTCAAATTAAAAGAGTAGGTTCTAAGCAACACATTTTAGATTCAATTAAGAATATCGCTCCTAGAAGTGAAAAGCCCGAAACATTAGAAATGGATATGTATTCCTTAGTCATAGAATATTTGAAGAATTCCGATAGGGATAAAATAAAAGACATTCTTCTTTTAAATAAACCCGCAGATATATTTCTCATAAGTATGCTTATGGAAAATCTTAATCCGAATAAGTTAGTATTCATTGATAGTGTAGTCAAAAGAAGATGGAAAACTTCTTATTTTTATGAAATGTTAGCCTATGCTCATACAGGTAAAACATACATGAGGCCTCAATTTCCTAAGAAAAGAACATATTCTAAAATACCTAATTTGTGTAGAAGATTAGGTTTGGAGAAAAATGAATTTAGACTTTTCAAACAATTGATAGAAGATGAAGATTTTCGTAAATTCGCTCAATCGAAATTAAACAATGAAGAATGTAGATTGATGGGATTAGGCGAAAAAAGAAAAAGAAAGAAAATAGAAAATGAAAATAGAAAATTAATGGAATGGTTATAATGTTATGGACGGAAAAATATAGGCCGAATAAAATTCAAGATGTAATAGGACAAGAACATTTTGTAATTGATGCTCAAAATTGGATTGAAATAAATGAAATGCCTAACCTATTACTTTATGGTAATTCGGGTATAGGCAAAACTGCGGGAGCAATTGCTCTTAGTAAATCTCTTCTTAAAGAACACTTCAAAGAAAACTTCTTTGAAATTAACGCTTCCGATGATAGAAGATTAGAAACTGTTAGAACTACAATTAAAGAAATTGCTCAAAGCGGTAAAATGGGTAATGTTCCATTTAAAATAATTCTATTAGATGAAATGGATGGAATGACAACCGATTCGCAAAATGCCCTCAAAAGAATAATGGAAAGGTATGAATCTAATGTTCGTTTTATTATTACTTGTAATGATAAGACAAGAATCATTTTTGCTCTCCAAAGCCGATGTGCTAATTATCACTTCAAGCCCCTACCCTTTGACTTAGTTTCAAATGTTATTCAAAGGGTATTATCGAAGGAAGGTCATAGCCTAGATATTGAAGAAGTGGAGCAGTTTATATACCACTTCAACGGTGATATTCGTAGAACACTTACCGAATTACAGGCTTGCGTTGTATCGGGAACACGATTAAAAATACAAATGGAGAGGACATTAAAAGACTATGAAAATATTGTGAATGACATTATAAATAAAAATACAGAAAAAGCAATTGATAGGCTACATGATTCTATTTACAACGGCCTTTCAATACAGGAAATCTGTATTGGAATACATGATTATGTCATTCAATGCGAAATGGAGGCAGAAAGAAAATTGAAATTCCTGCGAGTAGTTGGTGAGGGGGAATATAGAGCCACGACTATGACCCCTAAACTCCTCGCTTCATGGATAGTGGCCCAACTAATATAGGAGGTAAAAAAAATGCAAAACGAAATACAAAAAGCGGCTGAAAAACTTGGCCTTTCTCTTGAGGAAGCACAAGTTAAGTATGAGGAAATATGCAAGGAGAACAATACAGAAGAGGGTAGCCCTCTTTCTATCGCCCTATGGCGTTCTTATGCAGGACAACGAATACGAGCCATGAACACAAGCAGTAACGACAGACAAACAAGCGGAGATTTGGTAAAACAAGCCTTTGGCTTCTTCTTTTCTCTAGAAGAACCTAGAGATTTGAACGATTATGCCCGAAGAGTTGCCCTTGAAGAATACAAAAGAGATTCTTTTGGAGCATATCAAAGTGGTAAAGTTGCTTTAGCCGAAGAAAAAGAAGGCGGATTTAATATTTCTCGCTACTCCGAAGGAACTTTAGAAGAAAAGATTGTGAAAAATCTACCTTCTTGTTCTGTTTTCATTGAAGACGGAACAATTGTTATTCCTTTGGATTCTACTAAGAATTACCAAAACGGAGGAGAAAACGCTAACTTTGGAAAACCACTAAAAGAAACTATGCGTAGAACAGGTTTGTTTTTGGGTAAAGTTGGGGATGATACAGAATACCGATTCTACAATTTCTCTTACAAGAATCAAGGAGGAGTTGAATTTTCTCCTTCTACTTTTGAATGGCTACACATGGCGGTTATTCTTGATAATAACCGTGAAGGTTTCATTTACGGATTCACCGATAAGACACTAGGTAGTCTTAGAATGAATACTGATTTAGACCCCGAAGGCGATACATACAGGAATGTTTCAAGTGTTGATATGCTTCAACTGTTGATTAACGCAGTTCCTAACAATGTTACTCCTTTGACAATGCTTGATGCTAAACACATTGAACTAAGAGATAGAGTAGCAAGTGAACGGTTTGTAATTACTGATGGAACGGTAATCAACATGAACATGACCCCTACGGCTAACGGTAATCGAATCATTAACCTTAGTGATTTGAATGCGGAAGTTGATTATGAAGGTGATGGGATGACAACTTGTTGGATTCCCGAAGGAATAGATATTGATTTCGGGATTGGTTCTTCTGTTGTAGTTGTTGGGCGTTCTTCTCAAAGAGAAACAGAAGACGGCTATGAACCCGCTACAATCAATGTTAGTGGCCTCCTTGTTACTGAAAAGGTCGGCCATGTTGTTGATATTGAACAAGCGGAGGAAGAGAACTTAGATTGGTTCTAATCCAAAAGGGGAATTCAACCTCTTTCCATGCAAGTGTAAGTATGAACTTGTGGATAAAATTGATGCTCAAATGGGTGCAAAGCCCTATTAGGTGATACTATGGAAATAAAATATAATGCAATAGAAACAGATAGAGCATATGTTAGATATAATAATATTCAACATATCTCATGGGCGAAAGCAACATCGGGAAATTTTGAAGTTAAAATTCACACTTCTAATAATAATCCGATTATACAACTCTTTACAAAAGAAGAATTTGATAATTTTTTAAATTCTTATAAAGATTTTTTTAAGAGGGTGAATAAATGATTATTTACGATGATAACTACCTTACTTATGATGATAAGTGGGTCGTGAATTTGGCTAAAGTTGAATTCATTACCATGAAACAAAATTGGGAGAATAATAACTTCCATATTAAACTCCACATTGGTTCAAAAGAAGTTAGAATGGAATTAGATTCTAATTCTACCGTTGATGAACTAATAAAAAGATGGAAACAAACAAGGTGAAAATAATGATAAGCAAAATGCAAAATAAAGAAGATGCTACCGCAATCAATCTAAATGCGGTTAGGCAATTAATTGAACAACAAAAGAAAGAAAATAAGGAAAGCGAAACTAAAATTCTATTAGGAATAGAAGGAGATGCAAAGACAGGAAAATCGGGTCTTTGTATGGATTCTAACTTGAAAACTTTCTATTTAGATGTAGATGATGGAGCAGTTCCTACATGGAAAACAAACCATAATTCAACTGATAGAATTTTGATTCTTAATCCCGAAATTAAGAATGAACAAAATGAAACTATGCCTTACCAAACTCAAGGGATGATTCGTTCATTTATTGCTTTGGTTCAAGAAGAAATAGATAAAGGAGAAGAAGTCCTTTTCATTTGGGATGGTGTAGATACATGGTTAGATTATTGCACCCTCTATATGACGGGCATGGAAAAT
>Ga0222714_10002222_pt1 | contig 20838 bp, 13 predicted proteins | sample C33_3DmetaG_FD_165048 | JGI IMG/M metagenome (GOLD analysis project Ga0222714, IMG submission 165048) | Estuarine water microbial communities from San Francisco Bay, California, United States - C33_3D | ecosystem: Environmental > Aquatic > Marine > Unclassified | place: USA: California...
ATGAGGTTCGTTTATGGACTGTTCCTTTACAAAGAAGTAAATTTGAAAATCATAGTTTATTCCCTGATGCAATAAATGGAAACTCATATACAGCATCAACCTCGGATTTATTATTCCGTTTAGATTTTGAATATCCAAAAGATAGAACTAAAGATTCGTTTATTAAAAACGTTGCTATAAATGAAAGCTATGCAGAACCATTTGCATCTGCAAGTAATATGTATTCGGCATCTGCGTATCCATATCAATATACACCATACGATAGAACTGTAACAGCTACTGTTCCATCATTGGGATTTAATGTTTCTAATAAAATTCGTTTTGAAGAACAAACATTAATAACTGATTTATCTCATAAAGTAAGAGCAACTAAAAAATCATTTGATAGAGCTCCAATAGACTCAAATCGTTTAGGATTATTCTTTTCTCCAATTAAGGAGCTAAATATGGATATTTTAAAAGCATTTGGTGATTTTAATATTGATAACTATATTGGTGACCCATCGGATGAATATAAAGATAATTACAAAGAATTAAGTACTCTTAGAAATTATTACTTTGAAAGACTTGATAGAAACATATACGAATACATTCAGTTAGTAAGATATATAGATAAATCTCTTTTTGATGTACTTGATGATTTAGCACCTGCTAGAGCAAAGGTATCTAAAGGATTATTAATCGAACCTCACTATTTAGAAAGAAGTAAAGTAAAATGGACTAAGCCTGAATCCGAAAGAAATGACTTTGATACTACAATTTCTACATTTGATGATGTTTCTATTGATTCTACATTGAATTACAATGAAGGTGAGTTAAATGCACAAGAGATAGCAACATTAGAAAGTAATTTAAATAACTTTGATGGTGTTGTTGATGCTAACGATGGTGTTATTTTAGAAAGTACAAATCCAACATACGAATCATTAATCGATTACAATTTTGTAGATATATTGGAAACAGAATATCCTACATATCCATCTCAAGGTTCTGTTAATATAGAATGTCCTACCGGAGAAAGTTTATATGGAGAAGTTGATTCATTTTCATCAACTCAAATTGGAATGGATAAAAATTCATTAGCTAATTTAGGTTATGGATTATATGCAAAACGTGGTAATTCTGTATATAGAACTATTGATGGCATATTTGGAAACCTTGAAACTACTGGAAGTAGAGTTAGTGCATTTTTAGTAAAAGAAACTAAATCTAAAAAGAAAAAAGTACAAACAGGTGGATACCCAGCAACAACATCCGGTCCTGTTAAATATAGTACAATAACTACATTTGAAGATAAGTACTATGTATCATTACTACCTTTTAGTGGAAGTATATCTATTGGAAACGATATAGTGCAGGTAACACCTATCAACGGATACCTCCCAACTCACTATAAATTTGTAAATGGATTGGGTGAAGGAATGCAACGTTCATTTTGGAAAGGTTCTCAGCAAACTTTAGCAACCACACCTGATGGATTGAGTCCTGTTGAAACATTTACAACTAATCCTAACATACTTAGAGTGGCTAAGACTGGTAGAGGTAGTGGTGAACCAATACTTGAAGTAGATTAAGATTGAAAATATTAATTGGTTATATTTATTTTAGAAATAAAGCATTAAAAACAATATCAAATGGCATATTTAGATAATACCGAAATTACCGTAGATGCAATTCTTACCAAAAAAGGAAGACAAAAATTAGCATCTGGTCAATCATTAAACATTTCAAAGTTCGCTTTGGGTGATGATGAGATTGATTATACATTATACGAACCAGCACATCCAAAAGGTTCTGCATACTATGATTCAGCAATTAGAGCTATTCCTATTACGGAAGCCTCTCCCGATGAAACACAAGTATTAAGATATAAATTAGTAACCCTTCCAAAAGGAACTACACAAATCCCAACTGTAAGATTGGGTGTACCATCAATAGCTGTAAATCAGTTGGAAGGTGGTGTTGGATTAACACCAACAACTTCTCCTGCTGGAAACGCAAACGCAGGATACACTGTGGTATTAACCGACCAAAGAGCTGGTACATTGACTGTGACTAGAGGAGCAACTGCAGTAGGTAGTGTTCCTGTATTCTTAGGAGAAGAAATAACAACAACTGCACAGGTAGTAAGTGGTTTAGAATTTAGATTCACTCCAAATCCAAACTTAACAATTGATGTAGCAACTACATTGACCGTTTATGGAAACGAAACTGGAGGTTCTCAAACTATACCTGTAACAGTAACATATAAAGCATAAAAAGACATAAATAATGGCACTAATAAATGACCCTAACGTAACCGCCCAGATTGCTGCATTAGCAAACTCTGGTACGGTTGATACAAACCAAATTGTATCTATTTTAAATAGCGTATTACCAGCTGGTCAGCAAATCGCTTCAAACACAAGTGGTGTAACTACTGGTATTTACAAAAGATTTGGTGATTTTGATAAAGTTAATGCAAAAACGGAAGTAGTAACTACTGGTTTATGGACTGGTGATTCTGGTTCTTTAGCACAATTCTTTACAGCATCCGCACAAACAACAGCAACTAGCGGATACTATTACGCTAATGTGTATGATTATAATCCAACAACATACTCCGATTCAGCAGAGGTACAATTTGCAATTGCGTATGGACATGTACATGGAAGTGGTTCTATGACATTAGATGTTAATGATTCTGCACTTTTAGCAACTAAAGCAACTTACGCTCAATATAGAGCAATGTTATTAGACCCAACAGATACTAAATTCTCATTCCAAAATTCAGCTGGTACATTACAAGATTGTAACGCAGTTTACATTATCAATGTAGCTAGAGGTAGATATAGAGAAAAAATGGATGCTGGTAACTGGTCATTAAAATTAACGGCTGGTAATGGTACATTCACATTCATTGATAATAGTGGTAAGAAATTTGGTGATGATTTGGGATTAAGTGGTAGAACATTTAAAGTTGTTTCTGGTTCTTTAAATTTAGGAACTGAAAATGAAGCAACTATCAATACAACAACCGATGCATCAACTGGACAAGGATATGGTACATTCTATCCTGATAGAGGTATTATAGTTCTTAACGCTGAAGCAATCGGTGCTACATTAGGTACTATTGCAAACCAAACAATTTACACAAAAGATGGTGCTATCATTCAAAGTGGTAGTGTAACCCCATCTCACTCAACTGGAGCTGAAATGTTTAATCAATATAGATTACTTCAGGCAATCCGTAGAGGTGGTGACTTCGAAGCACGTAGAACTGAAAATATCTCTACTCAGCATTTCTTTGTAAGAGCAACAAATAGAGAGTTTAACTATTCTAACAATCCTACATATATTGATGCGGATGGTTTCTTTGTAGAAGGTACATTTGAAACTGACCCACAAACATTCATTACAACTGTAGGTTTATTAAACGATGCAAACGAATTGATTGCGGTGGCTAAAACATCACAACCAATTGTGAAATCCTTTGATAAGGAAGTTTTAATAAAAGTTAAATTATCATTCTAATTAGAAAATAATATAATACGAAAGACCCCCACACACACAATGGGGGTTTTTTATTTAAAGAATATTTATATAAAATCAAAACTTAGATGTTAAAGGAAATTTCTAAATCGGATATTATAACAAGACCAATTAAAGTTTATAAAGAATGGACTTTGGATGAAAATGATATATTTCCTATTTTTGGTGAAAATCCAAATAATACTTTTATTGATGTAGATTCTGACGCTAAAAGTCAAGGGTTTAATAAAAAAGTAATTTACGAATCAATTAAAGCGCAATTTTACACAAACCCAGCAACAGCATCTGCTTTATTTGAAGTTGGTTTAAGAAAATCTTATGCATCTACCGATGAAAGAGTTTTGGAAAATGAAATGGCCATATTTTCAATTCCACAACGATATTATGGGGAAGGTATTAAGGTAGGTACAGTTATTTTAGAAGATGAAACATTAAGTAGAACATATAGAGATGATGGATACTCTAATTTATTAGATTCTGGTAGTAATATAAAAGGTAATGTATTTTATGATAGAGGATTAGTAGTTGTTACTAAAGATGTAGTTAGTGGTTCTGTATTAAATCAATTTACTTTAAGTTATCGTTCAACCAAAACAATATATGAAAACGAAATATTTATTTCAGTATTAGAAAATGAATTCAATGTTTCACAAAACCCATCAGCGGTTGATTTTAATGGAACTGATTTTGGTAAAATAAAATTAACATCAATAACATCATCGATAAATCCAACTGTAACTGGTGGATTTGCAGACTTCGAATACAGCTCATCAATAGATAGAACTGGTTCATTTTTAGCACCCTATATTACTACGATTGGATTATATGATAATGATTTGAATATGGTGGCTGTAGCGAAACTGCCACAACCAATAAAGTCACTACCAGATTATCCAGTAAACTTTATTATTCGTTTCGATACATAGTGTTATATTTATAGGTAATTAAATAACTAAGAAAAATGTCTAAAATAGTAGAATTATTATTAACTAAAAAGCCAAAAGATTCCCAAGCTAATACAAAAGGTATTGATAAGACTCCTATTGGCGTAGAATTCCCATTTCAAAATTCGAAAGATTTGGTAAAAACTGATTTATCAAAACCAAGAGGTGGACAAATAGGTGGTACAACTGGAGGATTTAACCCATCTAAAAAATACGCAGATTCGGTTAATACTGCAAAAAATAAATAAGTGAGCTGGAAATTTAATGGAAATATTGTTACAGAGGAAAACACACCGGAAGGTGCAGTTGGTTTTGTCTATAAAATGATACATGTCCCAACTGGTAGATTTTATATAGGGAAGAAATCCCTAAATCAAGTTCGAAGATTGAAGCCCCTTAAGGGTAAGACTAGAAAGAGAGTTGTTAGAAGTGCTTCCGATTGGGAGAAATACTATTCATCAAACGAATGGATTAAATCCGAAGTAAAAGAGGGTAGAGCTGGTGATTTTGAAAGAGAGATTATCCAGTTTTGCTTTTCCAAAAAATCCTTATCATATTACGAAATTAAATGGCAGTTTCATTACGATGTACTAGCCAACGAACAAGCAATAAACGAAAACCTTATGGGAAAGTTTTTCCGTAGGGATATTATAAATTAAAGTTATGACAATACCTGAAATCGCAAAGAAGTACGGAATCTCCGAAGCTTATTTAAACGCAAAAGATGATGCACTTCAAATAGCAGCAGCATCGTTAGTAGACCTTAAAGGAATGGTAACAAATAATGTACCAAGAGAACAAATTGCTAACAAATTACAATTTTTAGCAGATTTCCTTTATGATGTAAAGAATTCTAACCATTAATTAGGTTATATCAGATAATTTTCGTATATTTGTGGTATTAATATCCAAACTATGCTATCTGGTAGGAATAAATTACAAATAATTACAATATTAGACTCTACACTTGGTGTGGGTTCATCCCTAAAGGGTAATGAACAGGCACATCATTGTCCATTTTGTAACCACCACAAAAAGAAGTTACAAATCAACTTAGATACGCAAAGATGGCATTGTTGGGTATGTGATTCTAAAGGTAGAAGTATCTATTCACTACTCCGTAAACTCAATGTGGATGTAAGAGACCTTAATAAGGTTAAAGATGTTTATGGTGATGAGCCTGAATATGATTCCAAAGAGGAGTATGTAGCTAAGTTACAATTACCAAAAGAATTCAAACAATTATATTTCAAACCAACTGGTTCATTTAATCCATCATATAATCAAGCTATACACTATTTAAATAAAAGGGGTATTAAGAAAGCTGATATAGTAAAACATAATATTGGGTATTGTGAAGATGGATTATATGGTGGTAGAGTAATTATTCCATCTTATGATGATAGTGGTGAACTTAATTACTTTGTGGCCCGTTCTTTTTATGAAGATGAACCATACAAATATAAGAATCCACCTATTAGTAGGGATGTAATTGTATTTGAAAATCAAATCAATTGGAAAGAACCTATCACATTAGTTGAGGGTGTATTTGACTCATTTTCAGTAAAGAGAAATGTAATTCCGTTGCTAGGTAAATTCTTACTTAGTAAATTGAAAAACAAAATTATGGAGAATGGTGTTAAGGATGTAACAATTATGTTAGATTCGGATGCAGTTGATGATTCCACTAAACATACCGAATGGTTTCAGAAAAATGGGATTAGAGTAAAGAATATTATACCAACCGATAAAGATGCTGGTGAAATGGGATTTGAAAAAGTAAACGAACTATTGAAAGGTGCTAAAGAAACCGGATGGGATGATTTAGTACTTTCAAAACTAAATAATATATGAATAGATTAAAAACGATTTATCACATTGCGGATATACACATCCGTAACATCAAAAGACACAAAGAGTTTAGAGAAGTATTCTATGCTATGTTTGATGAGATTAAGAAAAGAGGAACTGATGATGCTATTATTTATTTAGCTGGAGATATTGCACATGCCAAATTGGAAATGAGTCCTGAATTGGTGAGTGAGATTAGTTGGTTATTTACCGAATGTAACAAATTGTGTACCACTATTGTAATTGCTGGTAATCATGATTGTAATATGAACAATGCGGATAGGATGGATGTACTTACTCCAATTGTAGATGCATTAAAGTTACCAAATCTACATTATTTAAGAGATACACAAGTGTATGGGATTGGTGGAGTTGATTTTGCAGTATTCAGTATATTCGATAATAAAGATAATTGGCCTAAAGCTGATACTCTATTTGGTAATAAGAAGATTGCACTATTTCACGGACCTGTTGATAACTCTACAACCGATGTAGGATATGTAGTTAGTAGTAGACACTTTACAACTGATATATTTGATGGATATGATTTAGCACTATTGGGAGATATACATAAAAGACAAGAAATGATTTCACCAAGCGGATGTAAGGTGGTATATGCTGGTTCATTGGTACAACAAAACTTCGGTGAAACCTTAGATAAGCACGGATTCTTAGCTTGGGATTTGGATACAATGACTTACGAAGAAATTGATATACAAAACGATTATGGTTATTACACTTTAGATGTTGATGGTGGTATTGTGCCGGATGTAACTGATATGCCGAAGTTTCCTCGTTTAAGAGTGAGGATAACTAATACCGATACTGCTGATACAAAGAGAATGATGGCAGATATTACGGCAAAGTATGGTGTGGAAGATTTTACAATCATTCGTACCGATTCATTCCAAACTAAAAAGACAGGTGATAGAGAAGCAAGGTTGGAGGTAGATAGTGTGAGTGATATAAACCATCAAAACTCTTTAATAGGGGAGTATGTGGAACGTATGATGCCATTCGTAACAAAGGAGGACTTAGCTGGGATAGAGAAAATCAATCGTGACATTAATAGTAGAGTACAACCATCAGAACTACAAAGGAATATAAGCTGGAAGCCTGTAAAGTTTGACTTCTCTAATATGTTCAGTTATGGCGAAGATAATATCATTAAGTTTGATAAGGTAAACGGACTGATGGGATTATTCGCACCAAACGCACAGGGTAAATCCAGTCTATTTGATGCAATCTCATTTTGTTTGTTTGACAAATGTAGTAGAGCGTATAAGGCAGCTTCAGTTATGAACAATAGGAAGCAGGACTTCCATTGCCAATTAGATTTCACTATTGATGGGGTAATGTACCATATCCGTAGAGAGGGTAGAACGATTAATAAAGGAAGAAACGTAAAGGTAGATGTGGACTTTTGGAGAGATAGTGATAGTGGAAGGGAATCTCTAAACGGAACGGAGAGAAGGGATACCAACCAAATCATTGAAACGTATGTAGGAAGGTATGATGATTTTGTAATGACAGCATTGAGTTTGCAAGGAAACAATGCCCTATTCATTGATAAATCACAATCCGAAAGGAAAGACCTCCTTGCTCAATTTATGGGATTGGATATGTTTGATAAGCTGTATGAAACTGCAACGAATGACATTAAAGACGTGAACGCTCTTATCAGAAATTTCAAGCGTACTGATTTTACGACAGAATTAGCCCAAAAAGAAAACGACTTGAATGAGAAGAAGGTTGAGTATGGGGACTTGGATTTGGAGAAAAAAGAATTAGAAACTCGTAAAGCAGATTTAGAAGAACAAATTGTAAATCTATCGCAAGAAATAGTTCCAATTCAAGGTAACTTAGATATTGATGAATTAAATAGTAAACTTAAAAAAATTGGTGAAGATTTAACAACTTGGGGAGATACTAAGTTTGATAAAACCATAAAACTTACGGAAGCAACGGAATTGGTTAGGGAAGCTAAAGAAATGATTAATTCTAAGGTTACTATTAATGGTACGGATATTGGGCAAGCTCAAATTGAACTAAATTTAGTTAATGGACAATTGAGAGAAACAAAACATCAGATTCAATTATTAGAACAATCAATAAATTCTAATAAAGAAAAATTAGCACACTTAGCAGAGCATGAGTATGACCCTAATTGTAATTTTTGTATGAACAATGTATTCGTAAAGGATGCAAAAGAAACGGAAAGAAAATTAGCTGAGCAAAATAATCAATTGGAAACTCTTAATATATTGTTAGATGCTTTTAAAGTGCAATTGGAAGATTTGGATGGAGTTGAGGAGCAATTTGGTAAATGGAAAGAGTGGACTGATGAATATAAAAGATTAATTATTGTAAGAGAACGATTAGAAGGTGATATTAGAAATGCAGATTCTAAAATTGAATTACTACAAACTCAAAAAGAAAATGTAAATGCTGATATTGTTAGATATAATGATAACGAAGAAACAATCACTAAGAATCAGGCATTAGATATTCAAATTCAAAATGTTCGTAGATTAAAGCAAGGTGTGGAAAATCAAATATCGGATGTAAACAAACTTATGCTGAAATTAATGTCAGAGGTGGGTGCCACAAAAACATTCATTGACAATATGAAAGCTAAGATGGAAGAAGTTAAGGAATTGGAAACTAAAAACCAACTATACACATTCTACTTAGATGCAGTTAAGAAAGATGGAGTACCTTACGAATTAATATCTAAAGCACTTCCAGCAATTGAAAACGAAGTGAACAACATATTAGGACAAGTGGTGGACTTCTCAATATCTATGGATACTGATGGAAAGAACATTAACGCTAGAATCGTTTATGAGGACCAGGAGTGGGCTTTAGAGATGTGTAGTGGTATGGAGAAGTTCATATCGGGATTAGCGATTAGAGTGGCTCTAATTAACATCTGTAACCTGCCTAGGCCTAACTTCTTAGTAATTGATGAAGGGTTTGGAACATTGGATGCAGATAATCTATCATCTTTATTTATGATGATGCAATATCTTAAAACTCAATTCGATTTTATTTGGGTAATTTCTCACTTAGAACAAATGAGAGATATTGTAGATGGACTTATCGAAATCAAAAAAGTAGATGGGTTCTCTAAGATTAATTTTTAGTAACAGGTAATACATTTTTAAGTGGGGTCTTCTTTGAGGACTCCACTTTTTCTTTTACTAGGGTTTCAATTAATCCACTTATCTTATATCCTTTCTCTTTACAAAATTCTTTTAATAATTGATGAACATCTGCATCAATTTGTATCATTGCGTACTTTTTCATAACGTTTCTTTAGTTTTCTTTATAATTCTAATATAATTATAAACATAAAAAATTTATGTAAATATTTATCATAGAATAATATAAGCACACTATGGCAGTAATAAAGAAATTTGCGGAAAACCTTACCCAAAATCTAACTACATTTCAAACATTTTTAGTAGATACTAATCCAAATTCAACATACTTCAAAGTAACTGAATTTAAGGATACATTTACTGGAGGTAAAAATGGGTTTTTGATTGAAGGGTCTGAACATTTGATGGAATCTACTGAAATAAAGATTCAAATATTGGATGTAAACGGAAATCCTATATATTATGAACCAGGTAATGGTGTACCTGAATATTATGAAGGAACATCCAAATTGGTTGCTGTTTATGTTTATGAAGATACCCCAATTGGTACTGCGAAGATAACAATATTAGGTGAATTAAAAACTTATTTAGATGAAGGTGGAGTTTTACAGCAAATACCAAATGAATGGAAAAATGTATATAATCTTAAGTGGGAAAAGGAGTTTAAAGTAAATAGATTACTTTCAAACGAAGACAAGGTAAGATTTTATAGAAGACCTGAAGTTACAATCGATGAGATAGTAAAACCGATATTTTCAAATGTAGTAACTCCAATAGTTCAAAAAGGTTTTGTAGATGGATTTGCACAAACACCGGGTCAAGGTGAAAAACTTACCGATTATACACTACCAACAAATTATTTAATTCAAATAAATGATGGTGGTGCATGGACTGGTTCTGTTGTTGGAACTACTATTGAATTTACTGATTTGGGATTCACATCTCAGGCAGATGATGTTATAAGTAAAACTGATTTAACTGTAACAAATCCATATACAATAAATGGTATTGTGCAAGATTTTTCAAATCAACGATATACGGCATCTTTTAATTATGTAGAGGGTATTGATAATTTAAAGACAGCTTTAACTGGTTCTTTTGCTAAAATTAATATTACTGACTTAACCACATTTGTGGGTGATGTTGCTAGGGTAAAGATATTTAGAAAATCTCAATCCGATTTAGCTGATTATCAATTCATACAAGAAATTCAATTAGAATCAAATGAGTTGTTAAAAGATTTAGAATCAACAACTAAAAATGAAGAATTCTATGGTACATTTGACCCATTTAATTTTAAAAATTATTGGATAACATCTTCAAATAATTTAACAACAGCGTTTAATCAAAATTATTTATATAATTCTGTTAAATTGAATAGTAATGGTGTTAATAAATTTTTTACATCAAAATCCCTACAAATAACCGAAAATACGGAATATACACTTACATTTAATGTAAGATTGGGAAATCAAACAATATCAACGGCGGATTATGTATCAGTTTACATAAGTGGTTCTAGACAATCCACATTTGGAAACGCAACTACTAACGTAGGGGTTCAACAAAATATATTAACTGTAACAGAAGATAACTCTCTTTTACAAAAATCACAAATAACAGCCAATTTTAAAGGAGAACAATTTAATAATGCTAAATTATATTTTGATGTAAAAGGAAATGATTGGTACATATCAGATGTAAGTTTAAGAGCATCACAAGAGAGTTCATTTTCTCCAAATGAAATATCATTTATACAACCAGTTCCAAGAACATTACCAAAAGAAACATTTGATTTCTTATTTCAATTTTATGATATAAACAACAATTATATACCTGTTGTTGTTGAAGAATCAAAAACATTTGATGGTGGTAACTTAAATCGTATTAACAAAAGTTTGGAATTAATTCCATCATCTTTGTATTTTCAATTTGATTCTGGTTCTGGTAATGGAAATCCTGTACCACCTAATGTTATTTTTATAGATGTTGTTAAAAACTTTTTAACTGGTTCGGTTACGTTTACATCACGCTCATTTGATTTTTTCAATACCGAATTATCATCTTCAATGTATGATACTTCATATTGGGCTACAACTCCTTTAAGTAGTTCATTAATATCACCACCATTTACATCGTGGAAATTTCCTGGTTTATTAAATGATTTAAATACCGATAAACCTTATTTAACTGTACAAAATTTTACTGGTTCTAGAGATCCCGGTTTAGAAGAAATTTTAGTTCAATTTATAGAATATACCGCAGAATGTGAAGGTGTCGAAGATACTATTATTATTACAAGAGTTATAGATGGTAAAGGTGGAGTAAATTACGAAATCAGACCTTATAATGGAACTGTAATTAGAAACTCCGATTCTGCTTCATCTTTAGAAGTTCAAGCAATTCGTATTGATGGGGTTAATGAAATAAATTTAAGAAATGGATTACCGGCTGGACGTTCTAATATAAAATTACACGTTCAATCTGGTTCAAAGTATATTACTCTTAGTGAAGCTAGTGGTAGTGGATGGGTTAAAGGATTGAAACCCGGTATTACTGGGTCTGGTATTATAGATTATAATGCAATATTCAATAGAGATTCAATCGATGGACAGAGAACATTATATATGATTCCAGTATCACAATCAAATCCATCCGCATCTATTTTAACTGCAATAACTCTTACTGATTTACAAGATGGTTTAGATGCTGGTATTGTTTTATATGATGCGGATACATTTACAATAAATCCAAGAACTCAAACAAAATTTACTCCACTATTTGCATCAGCTACTGCATCATTTTATAAAAGAGGTCAATTTGATTCACCATTAAGTTGTTCATTTGAAGTATATCCATCGATGTCAATTAATGAAGATTTTGTTCCTGAATATTGGGTTCAATATGTAACGCATAGTTGTGACCCAACTATAACTGTTGTTGCTTATGATGAATTTGGAAATATAATACCATCAAGAGGAAACGCAGCAACTTATCCATTAGGATTGGCTGTATCTCAAAGTAAACAATTATTAACAAGCTTTGTTTATACTGAACCTTGGACTTCAGCATCAGTATCAGTTGATAAACTATTCACAATAGTACCAGAAGGTAAACCGGGAGATGAAAGTATTATATTTGAAGTAAATCCAGCGGCAGTAACATTAGCAGCAAATTCAAGAGGTATTGTTAATGATTATAAACCAACAATAACTGATATTAAATTAAAGCAAGGTTCTAGATATTTGGCATTTACTGGAAGTAGAAAGCCAGGTACATTCCATATAGCAACTTCTTCTATATTTTCATCAAATGTAACTGGTGGTTTGGTTTATTTTGACAACGCATATACCGAATCGTTAATAATAAGTGCATCTTATGGATTCATTAATTTAAGTGGTAGTATTACATATCCATTGGAAATTAGACCATATTATACATCATCAGTTTACACAGCAAGTGTGGTTCAACCATATACAAAAGTATTGGAAGGGCCTCCACCAATTCAAATCCTAATAACTCCACCAAATGTAACTTTAACAGCAAACGAAGTTGGATATGTAGCTCCGGTAGGATACTCTCCTACAAATACAACGTTGCAGGTAAAAGAGGGTGATGATTTTTTAATATATACATCATCTCAACATCCTGGTACTTGGAAAATAAATTCAATTGAAACTAGAGGTGGTTCTATATGGAATATAAGAACTGCATCATTGAATACTGTACCAAATAATTTGGGAACGTTATCAGCAACTGCATCATTTAATAGATTTGATTATCCATATATTTCGGCAAGTGCACTTTATACAATTCAAGTATATCCATTTGCATTAGGAAGTGGACATGAATATACATCATCTGTTTTTACTCGTACACAAACATTTACAAAGAATGTATCAGTACCAAATGCTAGAACAGTAGAATTAAAAGCAAATCCATACACTATAAATTATGATAGAGATGGATATAGAGTTTCTCCTGAAGGTGATGTTGAACTTAAAGCAACTGCATTTAATACAACTGGTTCTACATGGTTTAGTTTATTCTTTGTTGATACCGATGGGGCTGAAACCTTATATGATGGTCCATACTATGAAGGAGTTGGTATAACCGAAAAGTTATTTTTTATACCTGGTACGGATGCGGCAGGACCTGAAGAAAATAAAACTTGGAAAGTTAAAATTACCGATGGAAATCCTTATACATCATCTGTATTAAATCCATATAGAGCAGAAGGACAACTTACAATTGCAGGTATTAAAGCTGGGGCAGATTCTTATAAAATATCTGCAACCAATGAAAGTACATCAATAAAAGCAGAATTATTTGATACTGATTTAAACGGAACTGCAATAAAGTTACCAACATATAAAGGTACAAGTGCATTAATAAATGTAACATCGGGAAATTATCCAGCACCACAACCAACTGATTATGATTATCTATATAATTTGATTGGTATATTGGGATATTCATCTGCATCTATATTTTATAAATCTCCTTGGATTACTTTACCAAACAATAGAGTAACAACAACTCCTGCGGCTATGGCTGATTTAACCTATTGGGATAAGCCGGCTATAAATAAAACTGGTGAAATTGTTTATAAAGTTGATTTTGAAGGTTATTCAAATCAAGTAGCAACGGATAATATAAGTAGACCTCCTACTAGACAAACTCAATTTATAACTCAATCTTTTGCAGTTCAATTTACCGAACCTGCTCCTTATGATGTTAAGATGCAAAATGAAAATTCATCGGCAGTTTATAGAGTATCTGGTGAGCTTGAATTAGGGTCAACATCAAATATAATAAGAGCATATAGAGGAAATTATGAATTAACAAATAAACCTTCTGGATTTACAGGAGCTCAAATTGATGCGTATGGTAGTTCATCATACGAATATCAATGTACGGTTGAGGTTACATCAAAATCATCTCATATTACTTTAGATAATGGTACTTTAATAGTAGGTAGTTTATTGAGTGGAACGCCTGCATCAATGCCTGGTATTACAGCTTGGTCTGATCCTGAAAATAACCCAACTGCTGAAATTGTTTATGGTATTAATTGTGAAGGTAGACAAACTATATATAAAACACAATCACTATCTGTTCAGTTTGAAGGAGCAGTAGGACCTGGTATTGTAATGAGAGGTGAGTGGAGTCCTAACATTGATTATATTGGACAAGTTGAAACAACAAACAATCGTAGAGATGCGGTTACCTATTTAGCAACGCAAGATACAGTAAAATATTACGCAGCAATTAGTGGTAGTGGTCCAGCAACTTATGATAATAATGGTGTATTGGTTAATTACCATGCACCAACTGTTGATGGTACTAATGCTTGGTGGGAATATTTGGGAGAAGAAGAATTCTTTGTAGCAGCTAAGATTGCAATATTCGAAGAATCCTATGTTAAGAATACAATCAATGTTGGTACAAAAGATGGAACTGGTGCATTTGCAAATATTGTAATAGCTGGTGGTAGAACTGACCCATATATTGCTATCGGACAAAATGCAACAATTGGTACATCTGGAACTGCTGGTTCTTCATTAAATCCTGGTGGAGCGGTTATTGGATATGAAAGACCTGGCATTTTCTTAGGAATTTATGAACAAGGAGCTAGTGGTACAACGGGAAGATTTTCAATTGTAAATACTGCCGGTAATCGTTATCTTAAATGGAATGGTAGTGGTTTAGAAATAGCAGGTGATATTACTGTAACCGGTGGTAATGCGGCAACATCTCAAGCCGTAAGCGGTTCGGTGGCATCTGGGTCATTTACAGCAACTCAAATAGCAGCAGCAAATACGGCGGTAGCTGTAAATGCTCTTAGTGGTTCATTAGGTGCTATGGCAGCTATTAATGCAATTAATAGTGGTAATGCTACCACATTTATAGGACCGGGTGTTATTGTAGCAAATATGTTTGCTGGTACGGCAATACAATCTACAAACTATGTATCTGGTACAGACCCAATTTTTTCCGATACCGGTACATTTATTAATTTGGCTGGAAGTTCAATACGAATGAAAGGATTTGGTGTAAACAGTGCTGGGGATGTATTTTTTAAAGGAAATTTAACTGGAGCAACCGGTATATTCCGAGATAATGTAACTGTTGGTACTGGAAGTGTAGCAATTACAATGACATCTACAAATGGTACGGGTAGTTTAATTGGGGCTGGGTTTTCATTGGGACCAGAAGGATTAACCGTAACAAACGCAACTATATCTGGTGTAATTAATGCTAGTGGTGGTTCTATTGGAAGTTGGACAGTTGAAAATAATATTCTTAGAGATGGTAATAGTAGAATTTTCCTTGACCCATCACTTCCCGGTATTGCAATTAAAGAAAGTGGTGATACTAAACTAAAAGTGAATTTTGGAGAATTAACCGATTTAGGTGGTTCTAGTATTTCTCTTTCAGCCGAAACATTATCATATTTTGATACATTTGCTGTTTCAACTTATATTAACATCGATGAAGAAAGTTCCGGACAATCGTTTAGTGTAGTAGCCGGTACATATACTGATGGAAGTGTATCTTGGCCTGGTCAAGGTTCGGTAATACAAGCATTTAATCGTGAAGGAAGTATAGATATATATTGGGGGTATAGAATTTATAATGGAGCAACTTTAGTATCCGAAGTAATAGTTGACTCTGAGTATTGGGTAGGTGGAGTTGATGATAGTTATGCATCATTCTATGGATATAGTGGAAACTTTCAATTTAGTGCACCAGAAGCTGCAAGTACATCATATACTTTTAAAACTTTCGTAAAAGCACAAGGGTATCAGTACTCTGTTGGTGGAGGTGGTGGTAATTCATTCGCAGTAAGTGCATATATGGTAACACCATCAATAAGCGCAGTAGCAAATGTCGATATTGTTGAATTGACTAATAAAGGAATTCAAATTGCATCATCTGCTGATAGATTTATAAAATTAAGAAGGGAAGATAATCCATCTATTCCAATTATAGATGGAAAAGGATTTATAACATTAACAGGTGATACAGCAAATACATTATTACAATTAAGTGGTACAACCGGTGCAGGTGCAACTTCTATAAACATAGCAAGTGGTACTGGTAAGATTGCTATGAATGGTAACAATATTGAAATGGGTACTGGTACTGTGTCTTGGAATCCTGGTGCAAATCCTGGTTCACTAACAACACACAATGTTGGTGGTAATCTAAGACCTACCGTTCGAATGGAAAATATTCCTGGTTCGGGTGATTTGGGTGGTACTATTAGAGATATGGAGTTTTCGTTATCACAATGGAAACTTGGTAGAAATACATCAGCAAGAAGATATAAAGAAGATATTCAAAATTGGACACATCCATCTTTATTGGAAGCTGTAAATAATACTCCTATACGAACTTTCTATTGGAAAGTAGATGCTGAAAAAGAACATAGACCTCAACAAATTGGAGTTATTGCGGAAGAATTAGAAGGAGCGGGATTGGAGGAATTTGTGGATTATGATTGGTTTGATAACCCTGATAATCCAGAAGGAGATAAATTATGGATGACTTCTGGTATTGCTAAAGGGGAATTAGTATTCGTACTTTGGAAAGCTTTGCAGGAATTATCACAAAAAGTAGAAAGATTAGAAGCACAAATAAGTGGTTCTTTATAAATTTTTATATATTTATATACAAACAAAAATATGGAAAAGCAAATACAAAAATTGGAATCTTCTTTAGTGGAAAAACTTAAAGAACTTAACACAAAAAAAAACGAACTTATTATAAATACGGGTCAATTACATTTAGAAATAAAAGAATTGGAAAAATTAATATCTGTTGTGGAATTTGAATTTGAAGATACGAATAAACAACTAAATTCATTATTATCTGATTTAGAAAAGCAATATCCTAATGGGGAGATTGATTTATTACAGGGTACTGTTATTTTCTAAAAAAAATAAATTTGGTAATTCAAAAATAAATTCGTATATTTGTTACAATATGGCAAAGAAAAAGTTACTTTATGTATGCCCCCATCTTTCGACGGGAGGGCAACCTCAATACACATACAAACAATTAAAACACTTTATAAACGATTTTGAAATAGAAGTTGTTGAAATAAATAATAGTGGTGGTGACGCGTTTGTGGTTCAAAAAAATAGAATTAAATCATTAGTTCCAATACATACGTTGGATACGGATAAATCTAAGATATTGGATGTAATAACTCAATTCAATCCTGATATAATACATTTTCAGGAAATACCGGAGTTTGATTTAGATACCAATATATTAGACAAAATCTTTGTTGATGTTAGAAATTATTTTATAGTAGTAACAACACATGGTTCTTTTACAAATCCAAACGAAATACGATACCAACCAGACAAATATGTTTTAGTTTCGGAATGGAGTAAGAAACGATTTGAAGAAGCTAATTTAGGAATTGATTTAGATATATGGGAATATCCCATCGAAGAATACACTTTCGATAAAGAAGCTAGACAAAAAGAATTAGGATTAGACCCAACTTGGAAGCATGTACTTAATGTTGGTTTATTTTCACCTGGCAAAAACCAAGCTGAAATATTTCAAATAGCAAGGCAGTTAGAAAAATACAAAGTAAAATTTCACTTTGTAGGAAATCAAGCTATGAACTATGAGGATTATTGGAAACCACTTATGCAATATAAGCCCGATAATTGTATAGTTTGGGGAGAACGTGATGATGTAGATACTTTCTATGCAGCATGTGATTTGTTTTACTTTTCATCTAAATTAGAATTAAACCCATTATCAGTTAAGGAGGCACTTTCATATAAGATGCCATCTTTATTCCGAAAATTGCACACTTATTTAGATACATACGATACAAATGAATTGGTTAGTTATATTGATGATGATTTAAAACTAACCAAACGAATTATATTAGAAAAATTACAACCTGAATTCAATGAAATACCTGGTTGGTTTTCTTATACTGATTTGTACGATGAATTGGTTGAGAAAGTACCAGAAAATGCAAATGTAGTTGAAGTTGGAGCTTGGTTTGGAAAATCCACAAATTATTTAGCAAGTAAAATAAGAGAATCTGATAAGAAAATAAATTTTACAACCATTGATACTTTTAAAGGAACTGATGATGAGGAATTACATCAAACAATAGTAAATAGTTTTACTGGTGATATATTTTATGAATTTATAGATAATACCACATTATCAAAAAACTATGGTACATTTGATATAATAAAAGATACATCAAAAAACGCAGCAAACCAATTCACTAATTGCAGTATAGATTTTATAATGTTAGATGCTGGGCATTCATACGAAGCCCTTATGGATGATTTGAAAGTTTGGTATAATAAAATTAAACCAGGCGGATATATAACAGGCGATGATTATGGTGTATTTGAAGGAGTTACTAGAGCATCAAACGAATATTTTTATGGTCAGATTAATAGAGGCAATCGTTCATTTATTCGTAAGAAGCCACGTATTCAAATAAAGCATTTATTGACTAGACCTGATGATATGAGAGAAATGGTTAGTATTCAATCTATTAAGCAATTGGAAAAATACGGAATGGTATATCAGCCAATTGTAAATGAAGTATATGAAGGATTGGCACCTGCTGAAAATTGTAGAAGGCCGGAACATATAAGTAAAGATAATAAGCCCGGTGAATTATACCCTGGTGCTGGGTTGGGTTGGATGACTGGTAGACACTATGGTTGTTATTTAGCACATAGAGGAGCATTGGAAACAATCGATACCAAAAACTTTGATTACACTTTAATATTTGAAGCTGATGCATTTATCTATACTGGATTGGAAGAATTTGTTGAGATAGTACATAGAGCTTGCTTTATTTCAGAACTACATGATGTGTATTATATATCATTAGCGGATAACCCATCAAGAGGTAAAGAAAAAATAGATGAACTATTTTCAAAAACAGCATTTAATCAAGACCTTGCACATGCGTATTTAATACCAAATAGAACTAAGGGATGGTGGTTAGATAGGATTGTTGATTGTGGTTGGGATGTTGGTGACCTTTGGTTCAATCATGTATTTTATAATCACCCCAAACCAAGATACACTACAAACAAAGTTTATAGTAAACAAGCCGAAGGATTTTCCCTATTGGATTTAACAGTTAAAACTTGGAGTTAATGATATACGATAATTTGGTAAAAAATAAAAATAATAAAATTGATATAGAAAACAAAGTTCATTATCATTTTGTAAAAGGTCCTTTTGTTGAAATTAAAGGACAAAAAAAGGCGGAATATACCGTTGAGTTTGTAGATAGAAAGAATGACAAAGTTTTATTTAAATCAACAATAGGAAATAATTGTTGGTGTAAATGTAGTATAGAATATTTTGTAGATTGGAAAATTATAATTTATGAAAATGGAAAACATTGGGCAGAATATAATTACGAACCAAAAGGTAAAAAAGTTTATGTAGCATTGGATTCTAGAGCATTGGGAGATACATTAGCTTGGTTTCCGTATTTAGAAGAATTTAGAAAAAAACATAATTGTAAATTGGTTGCATCAACTTTTATGAATGATTTTTTTTCAACGGAATATCCTAACATAGAATTTATAAAACCCGGTGATACTGCAGATGGTTTATATGCTATGTATTGTATTGGGTTATTTTATAATGAAGATGATTCTATAAATTTATTTAAAAATCCAATTGACCCAAAGACAGTAACACTCCAAAAAATGTGTTCTGATATATTGGGATTACAATACAAAGAAATAAAACCAAACTTGCAAAGAAAAAATCCACCTTTGGAAAAAATAAAGCAAGTATGTATTGGAGTATTCGGAACAGCACAATCTAAATTTTGGAATAACCCAACTGGTTGGCAAGATGTAGTAGATTGGTTAAACAACAAAGGATATACAGTAAAATTAGTATCAAAAGAAGGTGATGATTATATGGGTAACAAATTACCAAAAGGAATTGTACATCACCCAAATGGACCTATTGAATTGGTGATGGATGAATTAAAAAAATCAAAAGCATTTATTGGTATTGGTAGTGGTTTAAGCTGGTTAAGTTGGTCTTTGGATGTGCCTACTGTATTAGTAAGTGGATTTTCCTATGATTGGGCGGAGATGCAAGATTGTATTAGAATTACTGCACCAAAAGGAAAATGTGAAGGTTGTTTTAATAGATTACGATTAAATGCTGGAGATTGGAATTGGTGCCCGGACCATAAAGGTACTGAAAGACAATTTGAATGTACAAAATCAATTACATCGGAAATGGTAATTAAAGAATTAGAAAAGTTTTTGTAATGAAAAAGATTTGGATAAATGGTTGTTTTGATG
>Ga0222714_10002223_pt1 | contig 20832 bp, 26 predicted proteins | sample C33_3DmetaG_FD_165048 | JGI IMG/M metagenome (GOLD analysis project Ga0222714, IMG submission 165048) | Estuarine water microbial communities from San Francisco Bay, California, United States - C33_3D | ecosystem: Environmental > Aquatic > Marine > Unclassified | place: USA: California...
GCCAGTTTGGGATCTGTTTAACGTAAAATAGGGGAAACCATGAAAAAGTATATTTTTTGTGCTGTGGTCTTGTTGTGTTCCGGCTGTACCGGAATGGAGATCGGAGGTCGCTTAGGTCTTTACAGAGTAGACGAGCGTCAGGAATCAAGCCGTACCAACGTTGAGAACAAAGTGCCTCTCAAATGCTACTTTGTAGACTGTTACACGCAACCGACTAGCGAGCTGAAATAGGTGACACCATGATCGATCAAATCAAACAACTACTCTTCACACCCACGGGAATCATCGTTTCTTTGCTTCATGTGGCGTTCTTTGTGGGTGCTGTAACGTGCTGGATCGGGATCCAAACACAGATCCTTGGCAACGACCCAATCGAGCAGGTGCAATCGTTAGGAAAGCGACGATGAAGCCGGTTCAGGGTAGCCCTGCCGATCCAAGTTGGATCGGTGGGGTTGTTATAGTCGCTATGGCAGCCTGTACGGTGCGATTACCTGATGACCTATCCTACCACACCCTTCGCTTCTTTGGGCTCCATAGCGGCCATTCTAAGGCCGTTATAAGCCAGGAAGTGAACAGGGCCGCCGATGCTTACGGCTTAGATCGGAACGTGTATTACGCTGTGATACAGGTCGAGAGCGGTGGAAACGTGAGAGCTGAGAGTCATGTCGGTGCCCGTGGATTGTCTCAGGTTATGCCATTTAACGCCAAACGGTGTGGATGGCACCCAGATCGGCTGTGGGATGCGACCCACAACGTGCGGTGTGGTGCTCGCATACTGTCGGAGGAGTTAGAACGTACCGGCAACATCCGAGACGCTCTTACCGTGTACAACTGTGGCAAAATTAACTGCAAGGAGGGTAAAGAATACGCTAGAAAGGTACTTTCACTGTCTAAGAAATTAGGCTAGTAAGATGTAAGATGTAATTTATTGGAGACAAAATGAACGACAAACAACTAATAACACAGAACAACGTGGAAATGCTTCACACGTTGCGTAACACGGTCGCACCCGGCCTAACTGACAGCGAGTTCGCTCTATTTGCGGAGATCGTTAAGTCAACCGGCTTGAATCCTGTGACGAAAGAAGTGTGGGCAATCAAGGCAGGTGGGAGACTCCAACTGATGACAGGGATCAACGGATTCCTTCGTATCGCCAACTCTCACCCCATGTTTGACGGCATGGAGGTAGAGTTTGAGTGGGACAATAAACAGCTCATTTCAGCAACTGCCAAAGTATATCGCAAGGACAGGCGGTTTCCGGCTGTAGCTACGGCTTATATGAATGAATACGGCAAACAAAGTCCTATATGGAAAACGATGCCATCAGTTATGTTAAGTAAGTGTGCGAAAAGTCTGGCCATAAGAGAGGCTTTTGTGCAGGAACTTGGCGGCTTGTACACCCAGGAGGAGATGCCAGCCGAGTATGCACCACCACGAGCTACGACTATCCCGCAGGAGGCTTTGATCGTTTCGGAGAAAACCAACCGAGTGATTGGGGCCAAGGTTGAGCCAGTTGAGGACATCGTAGACGTAGAAACTGGGGAAATCTTAGTTGAAGAGGACGATTTGCCTGATTTTATGCAGGTTAAGTCAAAAGCTAAGAAATCGAAGGCTACGACGACCTACTACAACCTGGAAACGCTACAGGGTGACAAATTGGTCATCGCTGAAACGTATCTGGTTGCCAATAACGCCAAAAGGTTGACCGAAACACACTGGAAGTCACCCATCCGACTTGAGAAACTGACTAGCTGCATTGATGAGGCTTACAATGAGTAACGATATACCACCGGCTGATTACTGCCGACCACGCTTTGACAGTCCACGACCCGGCTACAAGCGACACACCATTTTCATTAACGTGGATCTGCTGTGGCGCTGTAAGTCAGTGTGCTCAAAAGACAAAATAAGCTTCACTACGTTGTTGGAGGAGGCTTTGCGTAACCGCATTAACTATCATGGGAAACTAAAATGATTAGCCAGATAACACAGGACGCAATCACGTTTAGTGAGTCGTTTCTACCACATCCAAACAGGACGCAGGACCTGAGTGACTACCAAGCTGCATACGAGGAGGGAGCACGGCAAGTGCTGCGCTACCTTCAACAGTTTGCTTGCCGAGTAAACGCTATAACACCGCCATTGGAGTCGAACAGCTTCCAAAACGGTCAGGTAGACGGCATCCTTTGGACCGTAGACCATATCAGCGCACTTTTTGGAATTGGATAATAAAAAAGCCGGTCAGGGGGAAACTCTGACCGGCCACGACAAAATCAATGGAGACAAACCTATGAACGTGTCTCCTTCATTGTAAATCATCACCCCAACAACGTCAAAGTCCAATTCTCATCAGGACTACATCGTTTAGCCTCGGTTCTCAGCGATGAATTGGCCACAAGTTGGCCGTAATCGCAGAAAAACCGCTTGTTTCGTCTGAGGCCGCCTGTAGTGGCCTCATAATCAACCAAGAACACGTTTCCGTCGGCATCCACAGCCTTGTATGTTCCCACCGAATTGCCCGTATGCGTCGAAATAGGAGCATACTCCGGCAGGATGCTGTAAAGCCGCTGGTGCAGGTCCGTGATAATGGGTTTATGCTTGTTTATCATGACGCTCCTTCAACCAAGCTTCAATGTCAGCAATTTTTACCCGGCGATGGGTTTTGAGTTTAAGATGTGGACACCCAGCTTTTAACCAACTGCGGATCGTCATATCAGAAACGCTAAAATAAGCCTTTGCTGCCGTTATCGTGACGTAATTGTTTTTTTCTTCATCTGTCATAAATTACCTTGCGGTTTCTGTACGGTTCTTGTAGATACTAAGTGCTTTTGTAGTCTTTATCAAGGGGATTTATGGGAAAACCAACTAGAACTTGGCGAAACAAAGGGATCGATATTGCCGCATGGCAAAACGACGAAGGAAGGGTCTCGTTTACAATGAGAAAGTCGTACCTGAACAAGCAGACCAACACATGGACTGACACAAAATACCTTTACCAAGACGATTTACGAGCCTTGGTTGAGCTATTGGAGCAAGCAATTGCCTGGAATAGTGGTAACGCCGCTGACCGAGAGGAGCATAAGTGGGCCGCCGTAGAATCTGGTTCACTAACCGAAGTTGTCGCAAAGACAGCTAAGGCCGTTAAGTTTGAAGATGATGACATTCCTTTCTAGAGGATTTTATGAAGCTCTACAGTTTAATTCGGGTCATTGACGGCAAGTGGGAGATCGTTCTCCACATTCGCCGTAATGATGATTGGAAGTTTCAGTATGAGCCAAGGCCGGAGCTGCGGCAGATTATTGACGAAAACTACCATGTCACGCCTGACGAGATGGCCAAGCTGTTATTGGATAACGTCATGCATTGCGAGGTGGTCGAGATACACAACATGTCAGGGCAAGGAATTGTAGTAAGGCGGTGCGATGATCAAGCCAGTGAGTGAACTATTTAAGGACCAGTTGTGGCGTAAGCTCGAAGCACAACACAAAGCGTCTGTAGAGCAGGGCAAGGTAAATCTTTTTACCGCAAATCAGGAAGCAGCCATCATACGGTGGAGTAGCGAGGTACTGACTCAGGAGCGAGTTAAAAAGGAAACAAAGAAGTGAACGCTGACATACCCCCACTCAAGGTGTGGATTAAACGGGAGTACCTTACAAAAGGTGAGGAGTCAGGCTTTGAGGAGGGGGTAGCGTTTGCGGTGCAGTCCATGAAAGGCAGAGCATTGCACTTCCACGTTCTGCTAAAATCGGGCGCTCATTTCCGTCATGTGCCGTTGCATTGGTTGTGTCATAATGTCCCTGTTGTAACCGAGGAGCGGCCACTTGAAGCGTTACAGTTGTGGGACTGTTTCAGTTATAAACCAGTAGTTACCGTATTTGACCTGCTTAGAAACTATCAATGCGAGGCAATACTCCGTGACAAAACTAAGTATAACGCCACTTATTATTGCACAGTTGATTGGCTGCCTGATTGTGATTCTCAGTCTGGTTGGTTGCTACATCCCGACCAAAATAAATGCGCCCATATACTTCTGTTGGAAAACGGACAAATCGGATGTTTGCCAACCAATCGAGTCCTCTTCAAAGACGGATTCTATATCGGAAACGTTCCAGACGCTGCCACCCGTAACTATAAAACCGTGGACGTTGTTTTCACCGCCGAAACCTGCGAGCGATGGTCAGTAGCAGACAAAGAGGAGACTTACTACTAATGGTAAACAGTAGAGCCAAGGGTGCCAGAGGCGAGCGAGAGCTTGCGAACAAACTCAAGGAGCATGGGTTTGAAGCTCGTAGAGGTCAGCAGTTTTGTGGCTCTAATGGCGATCCTGACGTAGTGTGCACCGAATTAAGCGATTACCACATCGAATGTAAAGTTGTGCAGGCCCTCAACATCGACAAGGCAATGGCTCAATCATTGAACGATTGTCACGATAAAACACCAATATGCGTACACCGGAAAAACCACAAGCCATGGCTAGTTACAATGTTTCTAGAGGACTGGTTAGCTCTAGTAAAAGCAAACCTTGGTCAGACGTTGAATCCGAACCAGGACCAAACGAAATAAACACTCCCGAAGCCATCATGTGGTTGGCCGTTATCGACAAAGCCATTACGGATTACGTTGCGCCAACACCAGACTTATCAGCAACGTATGCACAAGGTTTAGATTGGTTTTTTTACGAGCGAACGTCAGTCCCGTTCAACCTGGCTTACATTTGCGACATGCTGTTCGATGACTCATCCAAGGTGTCAGCGATTCGTGCAAGGGTCACACGATTAAAAAATAACCCAGAGGAGCTTAAACGCTTTGTTAAGAAACGATATAACCTACGAATCAACAGTAGGTTTTTTTAGCGCTTTTTCTTATCGATCAGACTCCAAACCTGACTAACGCCGTACAGTACGGCGCCACCGACTACAGGCTCCGCAGCTTGAACAAGGTTGTGAGCATCAGCCTCAGACACTCCAACTGTAAGCAAGCCACCAGCAGCCAGGGTTAGCAAGTGCCGAATAAGGGAAGCAAGAAATACCGGCATAAAATTCTCCGTGTTCTCATAAACGTGGCGCTACCGTATTTACAATCCCGACGCCGTGGATCAACAAAACCACCTCGAATGCAATTCATCCAAGGCTCCCAGTAATAGGCTAAATCACACTTAGCATATCGGTCCACCCATTTCTTTACGTCGATTGTACGGCCATCAGTGCCGTCCATATCCGCTATACACGGCTTAGACAGATTAGGACTTTCTCCGTGGGACTCACAAACGTATCCCTTGGCGCAGCGTTGCCGGTGAGGACTGTCAACAGGAACACACTGAGGCAAAGCAACAGATATCCGATGTAATAAAACTCTTCTGGCACTTTCATTTAGGTCACACTCCAAACAAGGACTGACGTAACATGTCAGGTTAGTAGAGCTGCTAAACATCACAGCCAGGTCATTTAACTGCTTATCGAAGTATCCCATCAGCTTTTTATCGTTACGAAGCACGGCACGACTGGCAGAGGCTATGGTATGCCCGTAGAACGCCTCATAACGCCCACAGCGACGATTTCTAAGGCAGGGGCCGTTAGAGAGATGGACTCGCACTACTTTCGGCCTAGAGTCAGTTATAAGCCTTTTAGGGCACTGGCACTCAGTTCCAAACGTATTGGTTAGCCAGGATAGTTTGAGCGTCTCATGGCCACGATACATCTTAACCGTTGCGTCACAGTTCCAATCCTTGTGACACATAGCCAGCAAACTTGGTGCTGCGCTTGCCGTAGGTAACTGAACAACCACCAACAGCATAAACACAACCGCAAGCAGCGGCTTCATTTTTCCAGCACCCTATCTAGCTTCTTATCCATGCGCTCAATCTGAGTTTGGATGTTGTTAAGTTCAGCCTTGAGGATCTGAACTTCCATTGTCACCTGATACTTGGATTGCTCAAGCTCATGAAGCGAGTTTTTAACCGCACGATAATCCATGCCAACGATGGAAATTACCACGCCGATGATCGCTTTCACAGCAAGGTCAAACCAATACTTGAGTTGTGTAAAATCTCCGTCCGTCAATGCACCCTCCCGCCGCCATAAGCATCTATAACTACTATTTCTGCTTCGGGAGTGTTCCCCATAAGTTCCATGAACTTTTGGAACGCCGATTTGCTTGCTAATATCGCTGATTCACTGCCAAGTTTGCCAAACTGCAAACCAACTAAGATACAACCATGCGTATCCTTATGCGTATTGCCAGCGTGAATCAAAATCTGGCTACGCTCTGGGACATCCATAATTTGGTAGGTTAAACCAAACTTAGGACTACGATGAAGTTTGAGTTTGTAACGACCGACTGGAATACAACTGATCAACTTCTCGTTGTATTTCCAAGAGTCTTCAAGCGTAACCAACTCAGGAGAGCCGTCGATACAGAGGACGCCCATTGTAGCGCCGTTATGCTCTGTAACTCTGACTAACCTAAGCTGCTTCATGCTTCCAACGCTGCTATACGGGCTTCGAGGGATTCTACTTTGGCGTTAAGTTCTTGGATGGCCTTGCAAAGGACGGAAGTTAGACGATCATAGCTAATAGCGTCTGGCTCTCCTTCTATGTTCTTTGCAACAACTTCAGGAACAACATTCACCATCTCTTCGGCGATAAATCCAACGTCGTGACGATCTGGCTCTGCCTTGTATGTAAATGCAACGGGCCGCATCGCAAGAACTTCAGCCAGTCCATACGAGCCATCCTCGATGTTATCTTTATAACGAGCTGATGAGGTATCGTATGTCCAGTCTCCCGTTGAGTTATTCCACTTCATGAAATGAGTGCCAACGCCGGACGTAATGTTCAGAATTCTATAAGCGAATCCGGAGCCGTTGTATATTAGTGGAACGCCAGAATAAGCGCCCCCTAAAATTGCAGAGGCATTGCCAATAGCAATAGTAGTTGCGCCAGCTACTTGACATGAAAAAGCTGAACCTGCCGCTGTTCCAGAGTTAGCACCGTTTACAACAATTAGTTTTTGCCCTGTGCCATCTCCGATTGTTAAAAAACTGATTGGAGCAGTTGTTCCGATACCGACACGATTGTTAGTTCGATCTACATATATTGGAGCACTTGCTATGTTAGTAATTTGAAACTGAGTACCATCGTAGACCATCTCTACAATGTCACCAGTCTTAAACTCGTTACCAACAAGCGCTGTTCCTTGACGCTGCAATGTTTTAGCACCAACGCCATTCACATTAATCGTAGCAGCGCCAGTGACAGTAGCATTTGCAATCCAACGGAAGGTTTGACCTGTAGCATAGGCAGTGATCGCAGGGGATAACGTGATGGTATAGGCAGTGCTAGTTCCTCCAGACGTTCCACCCCATAATGGAGAGCTGTCCTGCACCTGCGCCGTTTGTGCAGCATCCGTTCTAGCAGTAGCAGCACCGATATTGGTCAGCTTATTGCCGCCAAGGTTAAGGTTACCAGTAGCAGCGTTAGAACCATCCTTGTTAAGGCACTGATTGATACCAGTGGCAAAGTCATCGTCCTGTGTGTCATGGCGTCCAGCCTCAATGCCTATGCCTAGTGAAGCATCGCCTACCCAACCACCAGTTGCATTATTGCCCTTCGTATAGTTCCCGCCCGACCACATAATGTATCCTCCTAAATTAAACTCAAAACTTTATCGACGTATTCTCGTGTTTCTCTCGGAACCTTGACGTAAGCCTTTATATTGGCCCAGGTTGGACGTTTGCCCTCTGCCCTTACCTTAGCCATGGCTCGCTTAATGTTGTTCGGCCCCCAGTTGTACGCAGCCAGCGCAAGGCTCTCATCGCCAAACTCACTAAGCTGCTGTTGAAGGTAACGACTGCCACCCTCTACATTTTGCTTAGGGTCTTTAGCATCAACGCCAAGGTCACGAGCGGTTGCTGGCATAAGCTGCATAAGGCCACGAGCGCCCTTGCTGCTGACTGCATCCTGCTTACCGCCTGACTCAACCTTCATCACAGCCTTGACCAGTGACGCCGGTGCGTACTTCTCACCAGTGGGTATGCTGATGTCTTGTTTACCAACTTTAGCTTCAACTGGAGCGTTTAGAGTTTTCTCAAGCTCCATAATACGCTGCTCAAGCATCGTGTTCTCTGCATCTAAATCATTTGGTGTTGGAGATGTGCTTGTAGCGATTGTCGGCTCAACAGAGCTGCGCTTTACGTTAAACTTAATTTCTCTGGCTGCGCTTAAATCAATGTTAGCTGGAGGGATTGAACCAGGAATAAATGTTTTGTTGTCAATCAACATTCCAATATCGTTAGCTTTCAACAAAGCATCTAATTCGGCTTCGTCGATTGCTTTACCGCCAAGAAAAGCGTCGCTTCCTTGATTTTCTCGCAATGTGTTTCTAATTCTGTTTACAGCATCGGAAGCATCTTCATAGATAACTCCTTGCTTTGCGTCAGAGGCAATCGGCGCTGCTGTTGCAGTTTCCGCTCCAGGGAAAACTATTCGGTCTCCAGTTTGCTCTTGCGGCATTGCCGTAACTCCTCTTGCTGCAAGTTGTCGAACAATATCCGGCCATGATTGTTCCATCGCTTGTCCAGCTTTTCCACTGGCAGTTAAAGCTCGACCAAGCAAACTTTGTCCTGGTTTAGTTCCAGCTAATGCCAAACCACCAGCAAGGACAGTTCCTAATACGGGACTTCCGGTAAGATACGCTGCCCCAGGTAGACCAGCACCGCCCGTTGTATAAAGCAGCGCACGAGTTAAATCCTGCGGTGTCATTGGCTTTTCAGCCGCACGTTTAGCTCGCTCTATAACTGGTTCTACAACAAGCAGATCCCGCTTATCTTTATTAAGTTGCTTAACTTCGGGTGCGTATTCTTCAATCGTTTCTTTTACATCTGTATAAAACCGCCGCCAAAACGTAGGGTCAGTTTCAGGCGATTGCTTCCAGTTTTCGCCAATCGCTTTCTTTTGCTGATTAAGATAAACGAGTGAGCCTTGCCCTTGTTCTTTAAGGGCTTTCAGAAACTCATTAACTTTTTCTTTGTAATATTTAACTTCAGTAGCAGGAGCTTTAGTTTGAATCCACTCAAGTGTTTTATCCAAACGTGGAATAATTCCAGTTTTACGAGTCTTATCTACTTCCTGCAAAACGCCTTGAATTGCAGTTTCCGTAGACTCTTTAGCATCACGTAAATTTGAGTATAAAACATCAGGATTAGTAGACGTTCCTAAGGTTTTGTTTTCAATTAACTTGTCGGCAGAACTTTTTAATTGAGTTTCAAAATCTCCAGGTAACGATTCAATAATTTGATTTTTTGCAGCCTTAGTATAATCCGATTGTCTAATGCCTAACGCACTTCGCAACAACCCTTTCCCACCTTCTTCAAGTATTGGAGCAATAGATTTAGCTGCTGCTTTTAAACCTGACAATGACAATGGTGCTAATAATGCGCCCGTAATAGCCCCATAAGGACTACCAGTTGCATATTCCCCGGCTTCACTACCAGCGTACGAAGCCAATCCGAGCCCGGCGCTTTGTAGCGGTTTTGCTAATGAGGTTAAGGCTTCTGCTTTGCCACCAGGAACTGGAGCCATAAAGCTGAGAGCAGTTTCTAATCCGCTTAATCCTTGAGCTTCTCGCTGTTGAGCATAGAGGTTTTTAAGTGCGTTTACCTTGGATAGTTCTTCAGCGTAGTAATCCTGTGGCGCTGCGCCAGTAGCTAGCCCATATATGTCACGACCAATGGCGGGAACGGCAGCGATACCTTTGCTTAGTTGTCCAAACGTAAGAATGTCACCAAGGTTAATTAAACCGCCGGTTCCTGTAGCAAGAGCGTTTGTTATGGATCCGCCAACAGGCGCAGGTTGAGACGCTGATAGTGTAGCCTCAAGTTGCGCTATGCGTTGCTCCAATAATGCGTTCTCTTGCTCAATAGGATCCATTACTTTCTCTGTGTTGCTAACGCTTCAAGTTTTGCTAAACGTTCTTTTAACTCACGATTCTTTTTAGCTGCTTCAGATTCGCTACCTGGCGTTTCTATTTTTGCGCCTGTGCCAAACATCTTTGTAAGCTCCTCTGGCGAGCTGGTGGCAACCTCTACAGTACGTTGTGCTCGCTTGCTATTTAGATCGATAAGCGTATCCCAAGCGGCCACAATATCTGCTTTTGTAGCTGTTAAAGATTTGCCAGTAATTATATCAGCCGCCTTTTTTTCTTGGCCTGTAAGCGTAGCGCCAAAGTTAGCCTTTCGATAAAGCTGAATTACAGCTTCATTTGCTTGATTAAACCCTGTCTCGCCTAAATTAAATCCAGTAGTTAAAACGGTCTTTAACTTAACTGGGTCCATTTCCGCTATCCTATCTCGCTGTGCTTTAGCAGCGTCAGCAAATGTAGAAGCCTCAGTAATAGCTGTTTGAACGCCTGTAGGCAGTTGTTGTTTTGTACGAGCGGCAGTAGCACCGGCAACTGCTAGTGCTCTATCAAGTTCGGCTTGTGCTTTGCGATTAAAAAGTTTTGTCCCTTCAGGTCCAAGTTCAAATTCAGCAAGAGCCTTTTGCTTAGCAACTTCTTGTCCTATAGCAGTTTTCTGCAACAATTCTTGTTGCGCTAAAGCACGAGATAACGCACTAAGTCGTCCACCAACTCCAGAACCTACAGCTTCGCTTGGTAACGCTGCTAAGAAGTCTGTACGAGCTTCTGGCGTAGTCAAAGCCGCCATTTGATTAGCGTACTGCTGTGTTTGCAGTCCCATATCAAATGCTTCCTTCCGTGCCTGGTATCCAAGCAATGAAGCTACTAACGCACCGCCAAGGGTGACGCCAAGATTCTGCATCGGACTGGCGTATGGATTAACCAGACTGGGAAGTGCCTGAGCTACACCTTGAGCGCCAAGACCCCACCCAGTATCCAGTGGCGTATACTGTAATCCTGCTAATGCGTTAGTAAGTTCATCTGCCATAATTAGCTACCGCCCATTAAGCCTCGTGTAATTCCTGCTCCAACACCCTGTGCTGCTCCAGTGATGCCAGCATTTACGGTTGATTGGCTCCCACCTTGCTGTGGCCCATAACCTGCCATAATCCGAGCAGCTAAAGCCGCTTCGTCGGCGTTAGATCCACCACCGCCACCGCCTTTGGTCATTTGAGCAAGCCTCAAACGATTCTGCATTTCAAGCTGATTTTGTCGTGCTTGCCATTGACGTTGTTTTTCAGCTTCAGAGCCAGTGAACTGGAATCCTTGCTGTTGGCCATACAGGTCAAGGTAAGGACTAGCCATTTGGCTTGGCAACAATGCCGTGCCAGTGGCTTGTTGATAACCTTGCTGCTGGTAACCTTGAGCTGCTTGCCATGCTGCGTTTTGTGCGTCTTGTCGAGCTGTGTTTTGTTGATCTGCAAGCTGACGTGTCAATGCTTGATATGCTGGAGAGTTTGGATCTAACCCACGCTCTACGAGGCTTTGCTGTAGTTGTTCGTTCTGTCGTGCAAACTGCTCTTGATTCTTACGTTCAAACTGTCCGTAAATCGTATCGTATGCTCGTTGCATACCCTGCTCGAATTGAGGCTGATATTGTTGCTGGAACGTATTTGGATCAAAGTTACGAACGTCGTTAATACCTTCCTGTACCAAACCCTCTAGACCGCCCTGAATCTGTTGTTGCGGTGTGGGAGCTGCTGGTGCTGCTGGTGCTGCTGGTCCCTGAGTAGTAGGAGTAGAGGCTTTCGGCGCAAAGGGATTTTGCTTAGCTGGCACAAACGGCTTTGTTTGGTTAGCCAAACGCTTACCGTAGCCATCAACCTTGTAGCCTTCTTTGTCTACCCATTGACCATTAAACTGCCAGTTCCCCCGCTTAGAAAGTGGAGGAGTTTTAGGGTCTTTAGCCATTGCTGTTTTTGCTGGTGCCATAATTATACCTGTCCACCCATATCGTATCGAACCTCGAATCCTAGTATCTGCATAGTTGAGTTCTTTAGTGAACCGCCAAATCGTACAGCGGCACAATGGCCCTGACCCTTAGTGGCGTATCGGTCAAAGACGTATTCAACCTCTGCTGACCACGGACTGCCCCATGGACTACCCCAGGGAGTAAATGCGCCACTAGGCGTTGCCACTGCTGTTACTGTAGCCGCTCTCTTAAAGTCAGTATCCAAACCAATGTTTAAGGTTACCCCACGCTTCACCTTTAGGATTGGTCGAATGTCCTTGAACGCCTTGTAGTTTGACCGGCTACCATAGAAACTAAACGCTGACCGGCCACTATAGGCTATAGCTTGGCTCTCAGTCGCTGTTACAGCATCGGCCTGACCTGTCTCACCCTTCCACACAATACCCGTTGAGGATGCGTAATAGGGCTTCTGATTGAACAGGCAGCTACTGAAAGCGTGTTCATCATTGTAAAGCTGGAACTGGGTCCAACCCTTAGTATCAATGCTGTAAACTAAGAAACGGCATGAGCTACCAGTTGTGGGGATGCTGATATATACCCTGCGACCCTGCGGCCAGAAAAAGCCCGACCACTGATGGTCAAACGGAGAAACAGCAGCATATTGCGAGATAAGAGGATTTACCTTGTAGCTAACAATCTGAACGGCTGCCTCTGGGTCTGACATGAACAAGCCAGAAATAGGCACAATTCCTTGTTCCGTTATAACCCAAACGTCATTGTTAATTCGGACAAACGCCCTATGGCCAAGAGGTCTACCGATATAATATCGAGCTACCAATGCCCAGGATGTAGGGTCGCCAGCATAGGTACCGTTGTAGAAAACAATCTCGCCTTCACTGCTACATGCCCAGAAATAATCTTGGCTGGTCATGCTAGTATTGGTGCTAAAGCTGCCAATGCCTACAAGGTAGCCACCCTTAGTAAAGACGTATTGGAAGTCAAAGGATGTAAGAGCAGGAGTGCCAGCGGTTCCAGTTACCTGCAAACCGCCATACCAAACCTTAGCTGTGTTTTCTTCTACGAAATATAATCGTTCTTTATAAGCAGTAACGTTAATGAGATTAGCAGTTGTAACGCCGGTAAAGGTTACGTCAATAACGTTACCAGTCCCCGTATAAACCTTTGCGTTATCCACCCCGTTACACATGTAAAGGTTGTTGCCATAGGTTACCGTCTGAAACTCACCGTTTGTAACGGTCGTAGCGCCCTTGATTGATGTAGACACCCCAGCAGTCGTTATCTTGTAAATGTTGCTGCTGGTGGCCGCTATCAGCTGCGTAGTGGCATCTTTAAGCTGTAGTGATGTCAGGGTCACAATAGGCGTAGCAGCACCTATATCGGCAAACTGCTCGTAGCCAAGACGAACGGTTGGAGCGTTTGCACCTGGAAACACATTAACAAGTTCCAGAGCAAACGTTGGCTCCATGTTGTCTATTGGACTTACTAGGTCCAAGCCACCGTATGGAGGTGGCATTGTGAATCCCTGAAAGGCCATAATTAGCTTATTGAACCAAACCTATTTGGATTTTGCGCTTTCATTTGTTGTAACTGCTGAACGGTCATTTGCTGGCCCCCAGGTCCAATAGCTAAACCATTTGGGTCCATATTTTGCAGCTGCCCGTATTGCTGTCCTCTTTGCTGTAGCATCCCACTTACTGAACCAGGTTGCTGCGCTGCCTGTTGCTGTTGTCTAAACATTTCCTGCATTTGCTGCAAATTTGGCATCGGTGTCCCTGGAGGATATCTCAACATCAAATCTTGAACCTGACGTTGTTGTCCTTGCGGGAACGGATACATCTGGTTTTGCATAGGATATGGCTTAGGCCCAAAACCAGTGGTCATTGCAGGACCACCAAAAACTTGACTGTTAAAATCCTCATTTGGATAGAGGTTTTGTAAATCAGCCAACGAAGCATTAGGACCAAAGCCTGGTTCCATCGGCGACTTAGGAGGCATGTAATTATTCAAAACGTCATTGATGCGCCCCGTAGCCTGATTAACAAGGTCTCTTTCTTGTGGAGACATTGGCTGTTGCGGTTGTTGCTGATTCGGTCTCGGTGCTGGACGGTCTCCTTGCATAGCACGATTAGCAGCGTTTAGTGCCCTCTCCTGTAGTGACTGTGTTCTTTGACCAGGCAATGCTTGTCCCTTAGAGCCTACAAGCTGACCAGCGCTGTTACGATAAACGCCAGGAGACAATCGCTTTGATGGCAATGGCTTTGCTCCATCCATTAATTTCTTTCCAATGCCTGGGTCCATTGGTTGAAACTTACCACGGCGATTAAGTCTGTCTTTTTCAGACTGTGGTAAGGCAATGCTGACATTACCCGGCTCTTTTCCCATTGCTGTTTTTCGTGCCATAAAACCCTACTTTTTCTTCGTGTTAAGTTCTAAACGTTCTCTAATCGACATGCTTTTTCCCTTACCTTCAGGCGTAGAAACTTGCGGTGTTTTAGCTATTGGCGCAACCTGACGACCTTTTGGCATCTCAGGCAGAGCAACTCCAGCTTGTTTTGCAAAAGTTGACTTACCAAGCATGGCGTTAATGTTAGCAATTACATCCTCTTGGCTTTTGGCGTTTGAGGTGGCTGCGTTTACAAGCATACCAGTATACTGCTCAATATTAAGTTTCCCGTTAGCGTCCTTATAAATGTTTTGTATCATTGGATTAATTTGCTTTACTGCAAACTCAGCCAATGGATTAGAAAAATCTACGTCCCAAGCGTTTCGAGTCTTTTTCTTATCAATGTTTTCGCCAACGTTTTGATATTTGGTTTTGCCATCTAATCCAATGTTGAACTGGGAGCCGTCTGCAAGCGTGACATTGTAATCATCATCGGCAACGCCAGTTTCTTTTAAGAGTCCTCGGAAATCATCACGGAGAAGCTGAGCGTCGGACTTACCAGTGGTCATCATTTTACCAATGGATCGTTTGCCCATAAGTCGTAATGCAAGATTAGGAAGTCCTCCCAAACCTCCTGTACCAACCATAAATCCAGTATTGATATAATCCTCTCTGGTACCTCGGCCACGAAGTATGTCCTTCATACCACCCTCCCAAAGTTGATTAAGACCAACTGCTCCAAGAGCTGCGATGCCGCCGATAGCACCCGCACTCATTCCACCAGCGCCAGCCGTTCCCGCCCCAGCTCCGGCTGCGCTCGCACCTGCGGTACCTGCACCAGCGGCTCCTGCGCCAGCAGCACCTGCTCCAGCACCAGCAGCTCCGGCTGCACCAGCAGCGCCAGTTCCAACTATTTTAGCCCCAAGGAGAGTAGGAGCTGCGGGAGCAGCGCCACTACTAAATAATCCAGTTATTGCTGGAATACCTTTAGTTGCTAACAACGCACCACCTACAGCGCCGCCTGTCTGTGCAAGCGATTGCTTCATTTGCTCGTTTGCTAAATCTTTTTGTTGCTCCTCTGGACTCTTAGGCGCACCAAAACGCTCTTGTACCTGCTGTACAGCTTGCAACGGAGACAAACCCTGCGTTTTAAGCCACAGGTAATAAGTCTGAGGGTCTTTCTGTGCTAACGGGGGTTCTTGTCCTGCCATACTAAATCCATGTTCCAAACACTGCTACACCGTCACGAGCAAACAAATTAGGCCGTGTAGTGCCACCAGCAAATATCACTTTGCCAACTTGGTCACGACTAAATTCTTCATGAAGCTGAATATCAAAACGTGGCTTAACACCTTCCAGTCCGTGAATCTCAGCAAACCGCTCTAAGATTCCCTGCTCAAGCAGCTTCTCGTTGAATATGCTTACGTCAGTGTCAGCAAGGAAAGTATTATAAGCACCGTTGTAATAGGTCCAAGTAACGCCACCATCCGATACAGAACCAGTAGTATGTGTAGGAATTGTAGCACCTGTCGTCCCTCCTGCTGTCGTCTGGTAGTAGTTCCCGTTGTTAAAGCAGTAGGAGCCAGCAGCAAATGATGTCGCTGTTACCCACTGACGAGGACGCACACTTCTGTCAGCGATATACTCAAAAACAATAATATCCCCGTTGTAATTAGCGCCTGGGGTTGGACTAATGAGAAGCTGGTTATTGCTAATTCCCCGAATTTGGAATCGCTGATAAATGGTAGGGTTAAGCTGGAAACCTCTTATATCGGCGTAATCCTGTTCGCTCATTGGACCTAAAAGTCTCCAACGAGTCGATGAATTCCAAAAGGTTTCGTACTGGTACCATGAAAAGGCCGCTGGTAACTCATACGTTGCCGTATTAGCTACCAGCGTGATTGACCCTGAAGCGTAACATTTAGGCCAAGGGTAAGCCTCAAAGATGTCACGGTTAATACGTTGCGCAATCGCTAAGAGCTGCTTTGTAGTCGTCTCATTAGACGTAAGGATGTTGGATTCAACCGTGTATCCAGCCTCATTTGCAACGTTCGTAATAACCGTGGCTATCGTCATACTTTCCTTGGTCTACCTCGTCGTGGAGTTTCCTCCTGAGCCTCAATAATGCCTTCTTCTAGGGCTTCATCTGGAACAGATTGGATCACCCCCTTTCTATCGGCACGAAGGTCAATTCCCTCGTTGGCTTCTACACGTTGCATGAAAAGCTCAAGTTTATGCTCAAGCTGCTCACGACGAGTTGTTTCCCGATCCAAGAGCTGTCGTAACTTCACGACCTCGTTCTGGTCGGAATTCGCTGCGTCTATCCAATCTTGTGCTAATTTGCAGAACTTAGACAAGGGCCCAAGTTTGCGTTTAATCTCATCGTTTGCCGCAGCCAACTGCTCGACCGTTTTAAAGCCAAGGTACTGAAGCTCACGCATGGCAGAACCAGACATCATTGGCCATTCAGCCAACGGAGTTCCTTCGACTACAGGCTCGCTACCAGCCTTAAAACGAGCGTACAGCTCAGGGTAGTCGTGAATATCCTGCGGCTCAATCCGTCGAACTGTCTCATCCATGCCAGGCCATTGAATTGAGATGGATGGAATCTCGTCAAAGATTGGACGACCCTCCTTCAATGACTTTTCACGGTTCTCGTTGTAAGCAAAAAAGAACTTGATATTAGCGCCAGAGTACCGCTTCTTAGGCTGCGAGTTCCCCGACATGATCGACTGCCAGTCTATCTGTGCCATATAATCTCCGTAGTATTACGCAAAAGTGCGTAAATACTATATAGCACTAGCCTTCAACAACGACCACTGTGTTAATCGTAGCGCCACTGGTCTGATAGGCTGTGATGGCTCCTTGAGGAACAAAGCCATTTGTAAACATTAGTCGGTTACCGTTGTCGTTGTTTGTAAGGTTAAGGCAGATGTTTGTTGAGGTTGGAGCAATGCCGGTTAAGGTTTGTCCAGCCAGTCCAATGCCAACATGAGCAGCGGAAGCGTTTTGGATCAATAAAAACTTACGAAACGGGTTAGCGGCCAAAATGGTTGTGCTGGTTGCTGTTGGAATACTGGGGGTAGTAGTTACTGCGTTTCCAGAATATGCGGTCATAAATCACCTAAAAATAGGGGGGACTTTCACCCCCCGTGAATTACAGCGCCTTAGTGAATTTAAGGTAGAAGTAAGAAGTTCCGTTAGATACAACTACAAAGCAGTTAGTATCAGCATCGGCATCCTTAACTACGCCTACAAATCCACTTCCTACAGTAGCTGGAGCACCGAACGAAGTCGTAAGCTCTGCTGCTGTTGGAGTTGTGTCATTGACGTTGTTGATTGCTTGCTTAGTACGAACACCAGCGGCGGTAGCATTAACAACGGAGGTATTAACTCCATCGGTAACTGCTGCTGCAAGTTCCGCTGGCAAACCAAGTCCCATAAGGGTCGTTGTGCTGGCCATATATTCTCCCTAAAAAGGGGGGCTTTTACACCCCCCTATCGGTTAGTTCACCTTGAGGTAGCCAGTTGATTTAAGCTCAACGGTTCCAGCTCCAGTAAGCGTAGTAAGTCCTACTACGTTCTGAATCTTGGTTGTTGAAGCATCATCAGCTACACCAGCAGTTGCCGTAGTATTAAGGTTAGCGTCTGCGGCATACGATGCAGCAGCCTTACCCTTAATTCCAGAACCAACTCCACCTCCACCGATTCCACCTACCCATACCCAAAGGTATTCATTGTCAGCGGCAGCCACTTGAGCTACTCCAACTTGAAGGTTGTTAGAACCAGCATTTGTGGTTGTAAGTTCAATAGCTTGTCCATCGTCAGAAATTTTGACGAAAGCATACTGAGCAACAGCACCATCGGCCTGAACGAACATAAACTCACCTTCTGGCGCAGCACCAACGGTACCTACTTTTGCCGGAAGAGGAATAGTTACTCCATCCCAGGTTTTCTTTGCATTAACTCCGAATGATCCAACTTTTGACATATTCTGTTTCTCCTATTCTTTAAGCGTAAATTACAGCCTGAAGTGCAGGAGCGGAGCAGCAGAGGTTTCCTTCAACGATAATAACCGTGAAGAAAGCATCCTGGTCAACCGGACGAGCCATTTCTGGAGCGAGCGGCTTAAAGTCTGCGCCACGAACCATGTCGAATGTCCAATACTTAGTATTGAGAAGTCGGCATGAGTTAGTCTCAAGCACTGAAGAACCAAATCCACCGTCGAATACGAAATCGCATCCGTCGTAGCTAAGAACACGGAATCCAGCTACAGCCTTCTTTGCAGGAAGCTGAATACGCTGAATTGCTGTGAGCGAGCTGTGGAGGTACTTCCAAGCAGTACGATCCATGAGTCCAAGGTCAGGCTGCTCGTCACCTCGTGTTACCTGCGAGATAGCGTCAGTAATTTGCTCCTGAACGTTGGAAGCTGAAAGCGTAACGTTGATTGCAAGGTTACGAGCCCAAAGGTTGGCGCTACGGTCAATAGTTCCGTAGGTGCCGGACGATGGGGATGTCGAAACTGCTTTCTTGATACCGTCGAACTCAAGTCCACCGGAACCAGTTCCATCGCCACGAAGCGAGGTTGATACGGTGTTTTTAAGACGGCTGATTGCAGCCTTCATCTTCATTTCAGCGAGGTCAATAAGTTGAGCCTCATCACGGTTAGCACGACGCTCACGGCCAGCAATAGCTACAGGCTCATAAACCTGCTTAATTGCAAAACGGAAAGCGGTTGCATCGTCGATTGCTGAAAGGTCGAACGAGTCAAAGCCGGAGTAGAATCCACCTACAGCCGCATCATTGTACATGATTGGCTTACGGAGTTCATATCCACCGGAAAATTTACGAATAAGACCCTGCTCATCAAGAGAAGCCAAAAGCGGGTTGTGGTGAAGAACCTCATCCGCAATAGCGTCCGATTGATCAAACAGGGTAGTTACGATTGCTTCTTCAAGATTAGCCATTGTAGTTATCCCTTTAGTTTAAGGGACAACCGTCTTGGCTATTCTCCAGAAAGGCGACGCCGCAGGTTGTCCCGAATATCTTTCGTTACGATCCTGGGAGTTCCGCTACCAGCAGAGCCAGATATAGATTTAGAAGCTGCTTTCGCCTTCTGTGTGGCTACTTGCTGCTGCTGTATTACCGGCGTTGTCTGTAGTTTTTGAGCTATAGACGCAAACGTCGGGTTACCGTTTACAACGTAATTATAGGCGGTTTCTAGGATCTCGTCTGTCGAGCTATACCGGCCTGTCGTTGCTAAAGCCTGTACCACGGGGGCCATCTCAGCTTCTAACTGCGCTGCTGTTTCTGGGTCACGGAACAAAGGCTTACGGCTTGTAAACGATTCTACCGCACGTTGATTCATGTACTCAACTGCCTTTTTTTCCTGTTCTTGCTGTATGGCCTTAAAACGCTCCTCAGCGATTTTTTCGGCGTCGGCTTTAGTCAGGTACTCGGTTGGCTGTTGATACTGCTGTGCTTGATTTACGAGGTCTGCTGGAGATAGTCCGTAAGCCTCAAGCCACTCCATAGCTGTTTGCACCGGATTAGCTTGCATTGCTTTGTCCCAGGCAATAGAGCGTCGAGTTACGTCAGCAACGCTAATTCCGTCCTTGGCATAATCTTCCTCGTATTGTTTGATTACGTCGTAAATGCGGGAATTTTGATCACGAAGCTGATTAACCTCCTGCATCTTTTTGTCATACTGCGTACGGGTTTCGTATGCTCTACGATTAAGATAGGTCTGTAATATATGAGAGTTAGCAGGGGTTGGATTAAGAAATGCCTCCTTTTCAGCGGCGTTCATGTCAGCCGGAGGAGCCAATGGAATCCGTTCAGCCACTTGTGGCGTTGCCTCTTGAACTACGGGGCTTTCTGTGGGGCTTTCGTTTGTGGATTCCTCTACAGTTTCTTCTTCTTTTTGGTTCTTAAATTGTTTAGCTAAACTTTGACGTATTGAAAGTTCTGCTGGTTCCTTGTCTACAACAACTTCAGTTGATTGTACGTCGGGTGTGTTATCTTCCATTTCTATACCTATCAATCATAGTCTCTTTAAGTTTGCTTACGAGTTCTCGCTCCCGTGAGCCGTTTTCACGGTCGCTCTGGTAGCCTCTGTCGTAAGCGTCTCCAACCTCTACAGCGCCAGCAGCTCTGTATGCTGCTCGCAGTTTGCTTTTACTTGTATATATTTCTTTTGGGTTTAGTGGGTTTCTAGTAGGCTCCATATCATCTTGAATGAATAAGTCACGAGCGTTTGATTCTACTCGTTTTTGTACCTTTTCTATAGGTACTACTCTTTGCTGTACATGACAGTATTGAAATAGCCTATATTTACTCATTTAATCATCCATCAGCATAAACAATAATAATAATCTTGTTCGCTTTGCTTTTTCCTCGGCAACTAAATTATGTCCTTTTAGAAGTTTTTCTGCCACTTTTTTAGCAGCTAAAGCCTCTTTTTGTCGACCGGCTAAAATTTGAGCCGCTAAAAACTCTTCTAGTAGCTCCTCCTCAGTTTTTTGTTTTTTAGAGCGTTTTAGGCCTTTGTCTAAAATATCTG
>Ga0222714_10002224_pt1 | contig 20827 bp, 28 predicted proteins | sample C33_3DmetaG_FD_165048 | JGI IMG/M metagenome (GOLD analysis project Ga0222714, IMG submission 165048) | Estuarine water microbial communities from San Francisco Bay, California, United States - C33_3D | ecosystem: Environmental > Aquatic > Marine > Unclassified | place: USA: California...
AACCCTACCGTCTCGGCCAACTGGGTCGCGGTCCCGAACTGGCCCGGGGTTCCAAGGTTGGAAATGCCCCGCATGGCCTGAGTTTCATAGGGACTGAACTGAGCCAGCCTCTGACCCGGGAACGCCTCATAAGGACGCGCACTCTCGTACACGCCCCTCTGGAGCAGATGCTCGTAATACGGCTGTGCGTATTCGGGCAAGTTAGTGGTTGTAGTGGTTACCTCTTGGGCACCACCGCCGCCTCCGCCGCCTCCGCAACACATAGTTTAAACCTCCGCCAAAAAGATTCCGCCCACTGGGACGAAACCTCTTTTTTGCATCATTGCGAACTTTTGTTCGATGTCCGTGGCATTCAGGACACCTACCATGAGGGGGAGTCCCCTCTTCTTTGCAAAGTCTTTGGCGGCTTCAAGGAGCCTAGCAGCGACTTTGTTTGCTCGGTGTTCCGGTAGCACATACAGCCAGCCGTCACCAAGGTATTTGGCTTCGGACCACCAAGGGCTATCTTCGTGTAGCCCTATAGATCCTACCATTTTTCCGTCCTCATCGACTGCCACAAAGGTGGCAACGTCGATGTTTCTGATCATCCAGTGGATTACCTTGTCAGGACTATGGGTCTCTCCACTCAGGCTCCCAAGGTCATGCTCCACTGCGAAGTGATTGGTCAACAGGTTAAACAGTTCAGCAAACTCGTTAGGGTTCTTTTCAAACTCCCTGATGGTGTAGTTCATGAAAACAACGGTTCAGGCTGCTTGGTCGTGCCGGTACGGGCCATCCTGATGGAGTCCAGCATCTCGTCAAGGATGCTGGCACCCGCATCAGTGCTGCCATCGCCCAGTCCAGAGACCACATCCGCCGGGATGATGTACTCACCCGGGGACACAGCAACCCTCTGTTCACTGCCGATCATGCCATCGACCTCGTCATCCATACCGCCGCCGTTGCCATCGATCAGGCCCTCGGTCTGGGCACCGGGAACGATCTGCTTAAGGACCGCGTCCCTCAACTGGGCAAACGCCTCAGGGCCGTATTCGGCAACGAAGGCTTCAATGATCTGGTCTGCGCCTTCCTCAATCTCGCCCTTGATGGCAGCGACAGTCATGTTGACCAACTGGTCGTACTCTGAACGGGGATCGATGGTCTCAGGCTGTTCCATATCGGAAAGCATCATTTCCATGTTGGATACGGAATCGACAGGCTCATCCATCATCACTGGACCGCCTTCCTGATAACGCTTGACTTTGTTGCCAATGGTTAAGCCGCCCTCTGCATAAGGAAGCTCATCTAATTCTACATAGCCTCTTTTTAAAAGGTTGCTTCCTCCTCCGTAATTAAAAACAGCATTTGAACCAAAATCCAAAGGAGACATACCGCCGCCACTAGTGTATGAAGGTCCTGATGAGTAAGGGGTAACGGTATTAAGGGTATTCTGTACGGTTCCAGCGGGAGAAGTACTACTATTAGCCGCCGCCGCATCTAACTCTTCTTGCGTTGGCGCGGTTCCAGACTCAACTGTTCCGTCTGGCTTTACGACAGTACCATCCGGATAAACTCTAGTTCCGTCAGGGTATTCCCACCATGACTGGGCTGGAGGCGCTTCTGTAGTAACAGTTCCGCTTTTTTCATATCCGCCGGGTAGATTGACGCCAAATTGATTGGCAAGCCAATCTATGCCGGTGTAACCAAGTTTAGCCGCTTGAAAAGTTGGGCTAAGTTTTCCAAGAGTAACAACTCCTTCTTTGGCTACTTCAAGGGGTTTCTGATACCAAGGCTGATTTAGTAATTCTTCTGGAAGGTGAAGCTCCCCGGGGATTACATCTGGCCTGAAATATTCTTCCCAGTTAATCGGCTCATCTTCTTCTGATTCTTCTGATTTGCTAGGCAAAACATCTTGATCAGAATATGGAGAGTTAAAATACATATTAAGAAAACCGCCCCAATCATAAGGATTGGTGGGTCCAGCGGTTCCCGGGGAAGGCTGGTTCCCGCCAAAGATTCCGCCGTCAGCTCCTCCGCCTCCCGGGGGAGGGAGAACGCCAGAATTTCCGCCGCCGCCTCCGGTTCCAGAGCCGAAGTACATGAACTCAGGAGCGAGTCCCGGCATATAGCCTGATCCACCCTGATGCAGGGCGGAGTAGTCAACCGGGGGAGGGGTGTTGATAGTAGCGCCCCTCAGGCCGGCCTGAACGCTGATGGGGTCAGGGAGAATCACATCTGGAACTTCATCTTCCGTACTTTTCCCTTTAGCCATCTTTTTGATCTGCCCGCCATGGGCATAGCCCTGACCGTAGGTGTACCCAAGGCCCGGGTAGTCGCGCTGAATGCCCTGTAGAGCCCCGTAGAGGCCCATACGGGCTCGCCTCAGTTCGTTCTCCCTGTCAGCACCAAGCTTCTTGGCATACCTCTTTCTGGCCTTCATAGCGTCCATGGCGGCAATGTTGCCCTCGCCCACATAGATGGGAAGCATCGTACCGGGCTTTCCAAGGGAAGACATGAATGCCCCAATCCCTTCTTTGCTGCTGAATGGTTGTTTAAACCGTTCAAAGAAAGACATTTCTTCTGGGGTGGCGGCGGTTTCGGCTGGTCCAAATTCAATTTGAGGGCCGGGGTCATAAATCCCGCTTGGTTGATTTTGGAGATACTCAGGAACAGTGGAGTTATCGACAGGGGCATTGGCGGCATCTGCGGCTTCAGCAGCAGCCATTTCTTCGGCTACTTCAGCGGAAGCTCCGGCCTTCATCGCCTCGCTGATGGCGTTCCCGAACCCATAGCCACTGATCCCCGCCATAATGCCCTTCTTGAGGTCGCCGGTCACAAGACCGGTGGTGGCAGCAGATCCAAGGACACCCGCCAACTGAGGGCCTAGCAATTTACCAAAGATAGCATTGCCTAAATAAGCCCCCAGTCCAGACAAAAAGAACGCCTCTGGCTGACCAGTGACAGGGTTGGTGGTCAACTGACCGGTGGGGGAGAGAGAGGCAAGTGCCTGAACCTCCATGGGATTCATATGGACAAGCGTGGAATCGCCGTACCTGCCCTGTTGGGCTAAGTGGCCCGCTATACCTCTCATGGGTGCGTCAAACATAATCCGTCTCCTTCGCCTATGTACCCACAGGCACTCACATTTTTCTCTAAAAGCGTTTAAATATCAATCTATAAAAATTGTTAATCCGTTAGGTCGTAAAAAGAAATTGAACCTATTGCTTCTCCGGAAGTTGCCCCGGCAACGGTCCTGACCCCCAATGTATATACATCACTTACCCCGGCAAGAGACGCCCCCAATTGAAGATCAAAGTTATACCCAGACGTAGATAGAGGGGAGACTGACAATTGGCTCGCTGAATCATAGTTCGATTGAACTATTAACCCACCAGACATGGCGGTGGCAGAAACGTCATAATCAACGTGATTGAATTCAGTGGTGTTATAAGAAGCCCCGGTCAAAGACGCATTTTTAGTCAAAACTATTTCATAATCCTGAGAAACCGTGGGAAGCGTATTTATTTTGTATGGCAAAACCACTGCTCCAAGCGAATTTGATGCAAGCCTTATGGATACCAGAGGAACGAATGTAGTTGATATTGAGGATAGCACTGAAGTTCTTCTTGCAACGCTTTCCTTTACAACCCTTTGATACCCTCCCTCAGATATTACAGTAGCGCATATTTGCTTCATGCTAGATGAAGTTGATGTTGCGCCAGTATTTGTTAGCTCATAACGAAGGGGAAGAATTGCCGTTGTCATGTAAACGCTAGTTATTGCGTTTGAATTCATAAATGTATGACAAACTATATATTGCCCATTTATGATAAAACCACATCTTACATTTCCGACTCCAAGCCACTCAAAATCAAAAAATAAAATTTGAGCCTTGCTTGTATCAAGAGTTACTCCGCTCAAGCCTGTTCCATCTAATTTATCGCCGTTCCAGTTTGATTGATTTACAGTGCTTTCCACAACGCTGCCACTGGTGTAACTTCTTAATACAAAAGACTTGGTGCTGTCGTTTAATTGAAAAAAGCATCCATTCTGGGTGTCAAAATAACCAAGTCTCTGTCTAAGATTTGACTTGGGTTCATTCATGACAAATGTCTGTAGCGTCAAAAGGCTCTTACCGGGCTGGTAATGGAGCCTTCTGAAACTTTGCCTAATTACCTCTGATCCCGATGCAGTGGTTACGTCAAGCCTTACCGTGCTTTCATTTGGCAAATATGTTGTTGATCCTCCTGACGCAGTTGATTCGTCGAATTGATCATCCTTTTCATATCTGTTTTGACTGTCAAACAAAGTATATGGCTCGCTGGCCCTGAGCCTCCCGAATGCATCTGTCTGCATTCCAGAATAAGAAATATAAAGACTATTACCCGGTCCAGATCCGTATGGGGGGTAAAGAGCGATAGTCATGACGCTTCGCCTCCGGATATGCTAATCGTGCATCCAGACGCAGTCGCCCTGACTTGTATCGTATCGTCCTGTAAAATGATCTGAGTTCCGGTCCACTGAACTGTCGTGCTGCCCGGGACGCTTGCGTTATAAAACAATGCGTTGGAAGCGCCAGCAGTTTCTCCAGTCGGGACCAGAGATACATATACACTAATCGGGGAGGAAGTGGTATTGCAGATATCAATTCCTTTTATATATGTTCTGGTATCTGCGGGAACCTTGTATATAACAGCATAAGAGGTTCCTAAAGACGCCTGAGCAATCCTCGTTCCAATTATGTCTTGAAACTTCATCAGAAAGACCCTGTAGAAAGCCAGTTCATAACAGAGAGATTATTTGTCTTCTGTATAAGAGACCTAGAAACATCGTCCAATTCATTAAAGTACAGCCTAAAAACATTGTTTAACTGATTTTGATACTGGATGCTGTACTCTTCTGGAGCGGAGACTAGGCTTGGCGCTTTTGGGGTTTTCTGATAGTCCATTACTGCCTCCCGTCAGACCTTAGGTCTATTCTCATCGCGCCCATCTGCCAAGCGACCCCAATTGAATTTGAATCAAGGGTGAACCTCATTTGCCTTCCGCGAACACGGGTAAAGATCTCTCCCGTGTACTGCTCTACAGGGATCACTGCGGTGCGGGTCACTGATGGGCTATCAGCAGTAACATAATTGTTACCAGAGTTCTGCCTGCCCTCTACGGTCATGGTAACAACCGGACTGGCTCCTGTTGACCCTGAAAAAGTAAGGTCTGGCAACATTCTCCATACGAATCCAAATTGATTGCCGTCTTCTATGTCGAAGTCAGCCGAAGATACATACGATCTTATCGCTACCGGTGTCGCTGAAGAATAGTCATCATTACCTGTTTCATGGATCATTATTTGATTGTTTACAAGATAAGTTATCGCAGAGTACCTCAAATGAGATGCGGCTGTTGTTCCGTTAACGCCCCTTGTGCATCCGGTGAACTGCTGGGAATTTACATTCAATCCTGAATAAGAGATTTCCTCTGAATCGATCAACAATGTTCCAGATGTCGGGTAAGATGAGACATCAATTCCCTGAATAATGTCTGTTGAATCATTTATATCAATATCGATATAAGTGTTCTGGATGCTGAACGCACCCATTGGGCCTGACCTGAGCGGAGAGTCTAACCATCCGGTCCGGTTCAATGATCCGTAGTACCAGACCTTTTCAAGGTAGTTATAGATAACATACCTATCATTAACTTGGCTGTTAGCGGAAGGATAAAACCACCATACTTCGCTATAGCCCTCATTTGTTCCTGATACGACCTGATCTATCTGGCCCCTGTTTATGTCGTTGAATACATAGTTTCTAAGCGTACAAGGAAGCGTTTCAACACGCCCCGTGTAAACGTAGAATTTATCAACGCCCATCCAGTAAGTGACGTTAGCGGCAGTTATTGCTGAATTCGGGGATGCTATGGATATGTTGTCCATAAGCAAATTGAACCCGAAAACAAACGGTGGGCCTAGGTACTGCATTGAGTAAATAGCAGAATCAGACCATATAAGTATCTCTTGACGATTGGTCTGGGCTGTTACTAGGTATGAGCCATTGCTCAATATCTGCTCACCAGATTGGTTGGTTACCTCTGGAACCCACTCAAACGCATTTTCCTGATCAGACCACCTAACCAATAACGGGTTGTATGTTGTATTGAAATTGGTAGGGTCATATGGTGTAGCGCCAAGCGCCACAATAAATTTGCTCACTTCTGAGCTTACGATAAGACCAGCCTGCTGTGGAACGTAACGACCAGAATAGCTAAACAAATAGACCCCGGAAGCCGCCCCAGTTGTGGCGGATGATAACGTCACAGTTCTAGTTCCTAGGTTCACAGAAACGACATAGTCAACGCCGGGGTTTGCTATGTTTGTGCCAGATATCACAACGGAGCCAACATTTACTCCGCTTACGTCTTCCAAGACTATGCTGGTCCCAGCCCCTGCGGACGAGCCATATGCAGAAAATTTCCCGGTTAAATTTGCTTTTTCCTCAAGGGTAATCGCCCTTGCGTAAGTGGAAGTATCTAGCGTCCAGTAATATATCTCCCCGTTCCTTGGGCATATAAGCAAGTCCTGACCAAAATTTGTATGCGACCACAAACGAATCTGAGGCCCTGTAGAGGAGCCAGATGACTGGCCCCATGATCCGTTCCCCCAAGGACCAAGGCCCCACCCAGAGCCTCCAGAGATGACAGAGGAGCTTCCTGCATTGATCTGATAGGTAACCGTTACGGTTCCGCCTCCTGCCGCAGTCGAAGAAGCCGCAGTCGGACTTGATATGGTGTATGTATTGGCGTCGATGATTTCTACAATCTCGTATTCGCCAGATATGTTTAAACCGCCAACAGAGGCGGTGCTAGTTATTGTGATATAGGTTCCTGCAACCGCCGAATGGGAGGCTGCGGTGATAGTCACAACCTTGCTTCCATTGGTGACAGATATGGGACTCGCTCCCAAAGATACCGCGCCAGTTCTTAGTGGAGTAATGTCGTAATAATCAAGACCATCTTTGTCTATGTAGTATTTTTGACTGGTTCCTATCCCGAGCATATTTTCGCTGGAGTTAGTGATCCAGTTCCACAGGTTCCTAGCAATTCCCTTATACGTTTTACTAAAAGCCTGATTGACCCATCCGCCGATCTTCTCCGCGTAGCCAGACCTGAATCTCGCCCAGTTCGCATCATAAAAAGTCCCCTCATTTGCATAAGAGGTTGACTCTTTGGTTATACCCGGCGCAAATTGTATTCTTTTAAGGGCCATTACTCAGCTCTCGTTTTGATTATCCAGTCAATTAAGGCGTTGAGTTGGACGGCGGTTCCGTCGCATCGTCTGGCGAGGTCTGCTGCAAGCTCTTGTAAAACAACATCAGCCGCTCTTGGCTGTCCACTGTTTTCTTCTGGATTAGCTCCGGCGGAGGCGGGGGGTATTGGCAAGACACTTGTTGCGCCGCACAACCTGACATCACGACGCATATCGGCAAGACGAAGATTGAGGGCGTCCATCTTGATGTTCTGGTTTTCATACTGATTCCTCACTTCGTCCCGAATCTGAATCTGTTTAACCGCTGCGGTTTCTAGGGCCTTGGCAACCTCCGCCTTGTAGTCGGCAAGCATTTGTTCCGCCCTGAGCGCCCGTGGTAATGCGCTTGCCTTACCTGCCTGCCAACCGGTGTAGTAACCAAATCCAGCGCCAATGATGAGCGTAAGCAGGGTAGGGCTCCGAAAAATCCAAATGAAGACGGTCCAAGCAGTGAGGACAATCTTTTTCGGATAATTCGGAGCCCCCTCGCTCACTTGGCTTCAGTCTTGCCGAGAAGCGCCAGAATGACCGGACCAGCAATCGAGCGGAACCGGGCGACCAACAGGCTCACAGCCACAACCTTGGCGGTGAGATCCGGGGTGACCTCTCCAAACCAGCCGACCACGGTAACGAGGACATCCGGAAGACCGGACACAACGGCCCAAATCACACCTAGCCATACGGTCCAAGAAGGAACCGCCTTAGTGAGAATGGCCTTAACAGCTTCAATCAATGCGCTCATATCTATCTCCTTTACTGAACACCGTTGTGTTCGATACTGAAATGGTTGCCGTCAACCTTCTTAAAATCCCCACCCCAACGATGGTCTGGACCCATTGCCTTCCAACGCTCTCCCATAAACTTGTATGCCTCTGTGCCGGTTTGGTAAATGCCATCCTTGTAAAGGATCAAATCGGCAGCTAGGCCAATCAAGTGGAGACTGTTTGAGATTCCCCTGCCAGACTTTGCATTAGCAAGGGCTTCTTCCTTGGTGCGTTTAACCTGATCAAAGGCGCAAGAGTATCCCGGTTGATGATTAGCCCAGATCACAAGATTAGAGATATCAACCGAAAACCTGCAACGCTTTTCTGAAAGTTTCTCAGGCATTCACTTCTTGTCCTGATCGTACTTGCCGGGAAGGGCACCGCCGCCAGAATCACTACCGTGCGACTTGCCAGCCTTGTAGAAAAGGAATGCGCCGAACGCTACAAGAACTCCGATAAGAATGATGACTTCCATTTGTTTCTCCTAAGTAAATTCTATCCTTACTCTGCCTACTACACCCACAACTCCTAGATTGCTATTACCAGCGCCACCTGATCCATTTAAGTTACTTATATCTCCAGCAACCGCGCTGCCGCCCGGGGCGGGGTCTGAGACGGTACCGCTAGTACCTGCATTGCCTACGGATGATCCTGACCCACCATCTCCACCTGAAGTGGTTCCAGCCGTTCCGCCAGCCTGACCGTTGGAATAACTACGTCCACCACCGCCGCCGCCTCCGGTTATGGAAAAAGTCGTAGATAAAGTCGATCCAGAGCAGGTGGAATTACCACCATTCCCGCCGTTACCGTCTACTCCACCTCTAGTGCCTAGCGCACCAACTGTATAGTTAATAGTCTTACCTGCGTCTGCGGAAATTAAAGTACGGGTAATTTTTGCGTAACCACCGCTGCCTCCACCGCCGCCTCCTTCACTAATATTTGTAGTGCCTCCACCGCCACCACCACCGCCGCCAAATACGCGAACAACTATTTGAGAAGCTCCGGTTGGAACAGTTACAGAATTAGTTCCTGCGGTTGTAAAATCATAAGTGACAGGACTAAAAGAACTATAAAACTCCTTCCATGCTCCTGCGACTTTCACATACCCGGCAGACACGGTCTTCCATGCACCGCCAACCTTCACGGAAGGTATGTCAACCTGCTTCCAAGCGCCGCCAACCTTAACGTGCATCGTCATGGTATTAAGCCGTGTACTTCAGCCAGATGTCGCCGTCAGAACCGCCGGTCGGGTCAGTAGTGGAAAGCGTCACTTCACCGGAGGTATACGATCCGGTGTGTTTAATCAGGGCCTTGCCTTCCACGCCCAGTTTTGCAGCAGACAACCTAGATAGGGTGGTATCTAAGGCATTGCCTACATCAATGACACCACTTGTGCTGATTGCTGCAAAGCCTGCGGTTCCGGTGAAAGTCGGAGAGGCGCTGAATACAAGATTTCCAGTGCCAGTCTCATCGGTCACCGCAGAGGCCAAATTGGCGCTAGTGGGGGTGGCGAGGAATGTAGCAACATTAGCACCAAGACCGCTGATTCCGCTTGCTACAGGCAATCCTGTACAATTTGTGAGGGTTCCAGAAGATGGAGTTCCAAGGGCTGGAGTCGTCAGTGTTGGGCTTGTTGAGAGAACGACACTGCCCGTTCCAGTAGAAGAACCTACGCCTGTTCCGCCTCTTGCTACTGCCAAAGTTCCGGTAGAAATGCTTCCTGCATTTAAACTGGTTAAAGCGGACCCGTTGCCATTTGGGGCAAGGACGTTTGTTCCTATAACAAGCCCTAAGTTTGTTCTGGCACCGCTGGCAGTAGATGAGCCCGTTCCTCCATTATCCAAATCCAATATTCCACTTAGAGTAAATGTGCCTGATCCAGTTATCTCTTGGGTTTCTGCTCCGCTAACCAAGAGGCCGGTCCCAGTGGTAGCCAAAGTCACTGAAGTTACAGTGCCGCCACCTCCTGCGGAAACGGTTGCCCAAGAAACCGCGCTGCCATTAGTAGTTAAGTATTTGCCGCCATTTCCAGTCTGGGATGGAACCAATGCATTGATTGCATTGGATGCGTTATTTTGACCTGTTCCGCCATTGGCAATTCCAAGAATGCCGGTAACCTGAGAGGCTAAATTGACGCCGCTAAGAGTTCCGCCAAGAGTCAGCGTGACGGCAGAGCTTCCGCTTCCAGATAGCGTTATTCCATTTACAGTTCCAGTTCCAGAAACACTGGTAACGGTTCCGCTGCTGCTCCCGACTGGGCTCCCATCTATATAAAGCGCGGATGCGTTAATGGTCCCGGCACCCTGAAATCCTCCAACTGGACTCCCAATCTGGACGCCAGAAGAAGATGCGGTAAGTATGTTAGTGCTATTTGCCGCAATTCCTACATTGTTTGCGCTTGGCAAATACATCCCATTTGCAGGGATCGACGAACTGAGCGGGACAAAAGAACCGGCATAAGAAACAGATGTATAGTCAGCGGCCTGAACAGCGTCAGTCCCGTTGCAAACAAGAGAGATTTTCCTTCCATTAGGGACGGTGACGCCAGTCTGACCAGAAACCTTTACAACTATAGAATGACCGCCAGTGGTATTGTTGTAAATAAAATACAACTTTTTATTGGCGGGAATGATCAGATTTCTGGTAGCTGTTAGGGCTCCGGTGACCTCAATAGCCATATTCCTTGGAACAGAAGTCGATCCATTATTCATGCTAAGGGTCAAGTCAGAATCAGACATTGACTGAATCACATAGCCACTAATGGCCTGCTCAATCAGGGTTCCAAGGTTGGTATTTGTGATATTCCCCCAGTTTCCGGACTCTTCTCCGGTTGCCATGAGGGTTATGGCTAGGTTGGTTGAATATGTACTAGGCATCTTTAGCCCCTATGGGAATTAATGAATTATGTTTGTTTGGACGTTTAAATCCAAGAAGAATTTTGAGTCTTATCTACACTATTCCAGTCAGAAACTCCAGTAGTATCAACATTCTCCCATGTATCAGACTGAGCTTTGTTGACATCTGACCATCCGGGATCACCGGGCAAAACAACTGGATTCCAGTTTCCAGAACCAGAAGATGTGTCAATCGTATACCAAATAGAGTAAGGACCTATTGAGACGGTTCCCGTCAACCCATTTACGGCAACCGTTACGCCAGTTATGAGGCTTACGGTTACGTTTCCGACCTGACCGGAGGAAGATATCCCAGTTATTGGAATATTTACGTCCGCTATGGCAGTGACTACACCGAGAACTGCGTTTAAACTTTCACCGCTAACCGTGACAAGTGCGGTTCCAGTTGCGGTCAGGGTTCCGGCAGATACGGTAGCCGAAAGGCCAGATACAGAAATCGTTACATCTTGAGTTGACGTAACAGTGACAGAGCCTGTCTGTCCCGTGGCTGAAACGCCGCTCAGGGATGTATTGGCGGCTCCGGTTACGGAAGCGGTTCCAGTCGCCCCAGTGGCAGATAGCCCCGTGACGGGCACCAGAAGAGTCAGATCGACGGTTGCAGTTCCAGTCTGCCCTGTAGCCGATACTCCAGTTACAGAGAACAGGGCTGTCCCGGTTATGGTCGGGGTGCCAGCCAGAGCCGAAGCCTCTACCCCGGAGACGCCTACGGAAATATTACCGTCTGCTACTACGTCTACCGTGCCGGTCTGGCCTGTCGCAGAGACCCCGGTGGGGAATACGTTTGCCGTTCCCGTAATCGTTGGGGTTCCCGTCTCGCCAGTAGCCGATACCCCCGTGGGGAATACTGTCGCTCCCAACGAGAAAGTAACCGTGCCGGTCTGGCCTGTAGCGGATACTCCGGTTACCGGGACTACTGCATCGCCGGTTACGTTTACGGTCCCTGTTTGACCCGTTGCAGATACCCCAGTTACAGGGACATTGGCTGAAGCTGAAACAGTAACTGCGCCCGTCTGACCCGTGGCGGATACGCTAGTTGGGAATACGTTTGCCGATCCCGTGACCGTGACAGTCCCGGTCTGACCTGTGGCAGAGACTCCGGTAACACTTACGTTAACGGCACCGAACAAGGCACCAATGTTCATCAACAGCGGCAAATAAACCGCTGCGCCAGATACAGTGGTTACGCTACCTACTTGCCCTGTGGCAAACTCGCCTGTTGCAGATGAAGAGACACTTATGGATACCGTTTCGTCGCCAAGCTGACCTGTAGCGGATACCCCGCTGACAGGGGTAGAAATACTTATTGCTACGGTGACATCACCGACTTGGCCTGTTCCCAGTACTGTAGTGACGGGTACGTTTGCATCGCCAGTAACCGTTGGGTCGCCTGTCTGGCCTGTCGCAAATACGGTTGTTACGTCTACGGGAGTAACAAGATCTACAGTTACGTCACCAACTTGTCCCGTACCAGATACAGTTGTAACAGGTACAGTTACGTCAACCGAAGCGGTATAATCAAGAGTCCCGGCAAATGCGTCGATATTGACCGACGCACTGTCAGGCATACCGCCACCCTCGGTGACGGTTAATCTTACATATAAACTATTTAATTGAGCGGTGGAATACCCGCTTACGTCAAATGCTGAATCAGAGTATTGGGTTATAGTCGAAGTCAGGTCACTGGTTGTAAAAGATCGTATTAACGACCCGCCAGCCGCCGGATCTCCTATATATAGGTCAACTTCAACTTGTTTTGCTCGGTTGACTGTCCCGCTTACGCTCGCCCAGACTTTGAGCGTAATTGTGTTACTTGAACCAGATGGCGGATTATCAAGACTACCATCTATGAATTCACCAGCCGTGCCGCCAGAAGCTACGTTACCATCGACGCTCGCAAGAGAGGTTACAGTGGCGTTTGTCCACCCTGTAGCGGCTGTAACACTATCTATTTTTAAGTCAATTGTCGCCATATGCTAAATCCCAGATGGCGAAATACTCGGCGTCAGGCAGTAACGCTCCGTACTTGATAGACCCATAGTTCAATGGATCATACTCATCAACGCCGGTATAGAACGTAGATGAATTCTTGGCTGTGTAAACAAACCCAGTCGTAAACCTATCTGGCAAGTTAGGAAACACCGGCTGGTGTTCCAAGACAACTACGACTTGAACGTCCTGATCAGGAGCGTTTATCCAATCCTGCTGCCCATCACCCTGATAAACAGTGTCGCTGTAATAAATCTTGAAATGCGACATTTATAATCACGCTGGATCGCTAGACGTAATAGGCTCTGCCGCACCGCTTGAAGTCAGGGTTGAGGTCCATGCAGAGGTAGCATCGTCTTCCTTGGTGACAGTTAAAGTAGTTCCAGAGATAGACCACTTGTTACGCAGAAATCTCAGGGCGTTAATGACAGACCTAGCCGCCTCACCGGTTACCGAACTCCAGTCACGCTTGAGCAGGGCATCGGCGTAGTCGTTAAGGACGATTGGGTAGGTCTGTACAGTCACTGAAACAGCAGAAGTATTGACAAAAGTAAACGCGACATGGCTAGCATCGGTATCAGACTGGGTGCAAGCATAAGACCAGCACCCGTTGCCCTCATGTGTGACAGTACCTGATCCGGTTGTCTGCGATCCGCCGTCCTTCAGGACGTATACAGTCGTTGTTCCAGTCGTAATATTAGACCCGTCAGTCAGGCTGACCAACTGGGCTGCAATATACTGGGAGGCTGTGTTTCTATACATTATCGTCTCCCGTTAAATAACAGAATTTATGTTTACAACAAAATAAGATTTAAACGCTGGAATGCTCGGATTCTCCGCATCCCACACCGCCCCACCACTTAACAGGGCGTGTTTACCCTGAATGACTTCTTCCATGTACTGACTGCCATCAATCGTAATGACGGAGCCGGGCCAGTAACACACAAGGTTGCTTAGTTGAATAGAGAGTGGGGACGTTCCGTTGTACAAAGAAGCCATCTCGGCGTCCGACAAGACCGTTGACCAGATGGCGACTCTAGAAATAAGTCCGTCGAAGTTTCTGCCCGCCTGTCCAAGCGAAATCGCTTCGCGGCCAATCACGGTTTCAACAAGCGTTGGGAAAGCTTGTGCCCCACCTGTCACCACAGGAATGGTTAAATCATTTCCGTCCTTATATCCTTTTAAGGTTGGAGATACTGGAGTTGTGTTCCATGTTCCTCCAACAGCAGCCCAGCTATTTACTTGCAAAAACGATGCATTACTTGTTACTACCGCATTTGCAATAGACGATGTTCTACATCTTGCTAAAGCCTGTATATCGCCCGCTGCATAACCAGTCACTCCACCATATAAATCCGTATTTGCGAGGTTCAACCTCAAAAAATTCAAATTTGACGTGCCATCAACACACAAAACCCCAAACTGTCTGTCTGAACCCGCTGGCACGTTGGGGGTTGGGACAGAATACGGCTTGCAAAACGCAAACATTGACACCGGGAACGAACTGACCACCGCCGACGCAACGCGAGCCATTGAGGTAGCCCCGGCTGAGAAGTCAACCGACCCTGTGTTAATAGGTAGAAATATCTTGGTTGAGTTCTTGTTGGTCGCGCCTGTGACAACCGGCTCAGATAGCTGCGAGGTTGTTCCTGTGTTGGTCAGCGCGTTTCGACCAATGATATCGATGTCGCTTGAGTCTCTACCCAGATACGGCACATAGAAAACAAGATTCTGCGGCCTGACGAGTAGCGGCGAAACGCCTTGTGAAAGCATCACAATCTCAGCGTCGGACAGGGCAGCGTTCCAGATCGCGGGATAAGCTACCCTTCCTTGCGTGGTCTGCTGGTTCGTTGTGACAGGATACAAAGACCCCACGTTTGTGCGGTTAAAAAGCCCTGCCAAACTTGCGATAGTGGTGGTGTTCGTTCCCTTGTTTGCTGTGTCACCGTTGAGATAGCTGTAACGCTCAGAGACCCCAACCATTACTCCAGCGAGGTGATTCCACCCGCCATTAGCGGTCAAACTGTTGCTGGTGTAGGCGTGAAAGTAGGTACCCGATCTGCGTATTGAGAAATTGACCGTCGCGCTGAAGTCGAAAGAGCAGTTCAGGAACGCTTGGTTTTGGTTGGTTGTCTGGTTGACAAGCGCAACGCAAACCTGACCAGCGTTGTTATCGGTGTCGTAAGCAGCCCAAGCAGAAAAGGTAAATGCGTCCCCGCTTATCGGAGATGCGTCTACGATACTCTTGTCAGTTGATCCGCTGTAACCCCGCGACATGATTAGGTGTCGCTATAGTCGATGCCAACCTGAACAACCAAAGCGTCTGCGGCCATCGTGTCACCAGCGTCGGCTACCTTTCGAGCAAGCCGAAGAACACACCAGTCGGTGCTGCTGATACTGTCTAGGTTGGAGATGGTAAAAGAAGTCTCGTTCAGAGCCTTGCTGCTGGTCGATACCGTATCTGACGCACTGACGTTTTCGGTTGCAAACGCCTTGGCTTCGATACTGGTGGTGTCTGTATTTGGGGTAATCGCGGCAACACTGCCGCCCCACACCACGCCACCGCTAGTCGCACTGGAGTACCACTGGACGGTAACGGTTAAGTTACCAGCACCGTAGTTCACGGCGGGGAACTGAAAGTAAACCGTTTCAGATGTGGTCTGATCGAACGCGAGCGATTCCACCGGGAAGTTGGTTCCCGACACCGACTGATAGGTAGCGTAGTTGGTGGCCGGGTATTGCGCGTCCCTAGGCCCAAACCGATGCTTGACTGTTGCCATTACGCAATCCGGATAATAGCGTTACTCGCGTCAGCAGTCGGGAACTGGATCGTGAACGTGCCAGCCGTCGAGGTCTTGTCAGAACCAAAGGCCAGAACCGCAACCGACTTGTTGGAGTTGCTGCTGTTATAAATCAGCGCACCGTTAGCCGTGATGGTAGCGGTAGTCCACTGAGTGTCGTTGAAATCGACAAAAGCAGTCGTTCCAGACGAAGTAGGGGCAACCGTAGTAAGCGTATTCCCGCCAGCGGTATAACCCGTTCCGACCACTTCGTTGGAAGTCGTATAAGCCGTGGTGGTTGCATCCAGCGTAGCAGAAGAAGTGTACAGTGCGATTTTGAACGTATCCTGCGTGTTGCTCGTCAGCGAACGGTTGGTGGTGTTGAAGTTATGCCCACCCGACAGGATGTCAACCTTGAAGGAAGTGGTCATTGCCTGACTAATAGCCATCGTAATTCTCCTTAGAGTTTGTCTAAAACATTAGCAAGATCAGCGAAACCGTTTTCCGAGATCTTGATCTTTATGGTGGCCCTTTCTTCAGATTGAGCCTTGTGAAAATAACCAGTGAGGATTTCCTTGATCTGTTCCCTGAAAGCCTTGGCCTGTTCAATTACCAGTGGATGGCTATTCTGACCAACCTGAATAATTCGATTGGTAGCAAGTTCCGCCAACTCATCTGGGTTAAGCCCGCGATTGCTGGTTGCTATAACAAGGGGGGTTCCTAGTTCAATATTCATTACACAGGAACCCTTTGCCTTCCGCTTCTATAAGAATCTGAGGTATTTCTGCCCTCACCAAGTTGCTTGAGAAGAATTATTCCTTCTTGGTACTTTGATTCATAATAAGAAACCATATCCTGATCGCCCTTCATGTAAAGGTAAGCCTCCCTGAGGCATCCATACAACAGGACATTTTCAAAATTATCCCCAACCCAGCTTGTCCCTGCTGTTACTATCGATTGAGGATAGTACCCATAATGCATTTCCACAGAATAATTTTGATCTGGGGTTGGCCCTAAAATAAGGGTATCGTCATCAAATATGGCGTAATGAGTAGGAATCCCGTTTGCCGAAGGATTTGGGAAAGCCTGCCTTATGTAGTTAACATCCTTATTCAGAAGAAAAGACTGATTGTTATTTGAAATATTTATAACCGCAAGAGAATATGTATAAAGCCAATCATCTGGCAAATTAAGGTATTTGTTACCACTGGTCATCGTTCCAATTTGATTCCGCCTTAAAGCCGGGATCTGGACGGTGTTGTATATCCTCTCTTCAGCCTGAGAAACAAACAAAGGAATATTAGCCACGAAACTCGTCTCAGAGTTTCCTGTGTATTCCTGAATTGCACTTACCAGATCAGAATAATTCAATTTTTAATCCTCAAAACGATCTAGCCGCTTCTTTCGCCTGTTTCGTTTATTCCTGTACTCAAAGTCATCCTGATCTCGTCTTTTGGACTCAACGTATGAATGACCGTAATCCCTAAGCTGATTCCTGCTGTTCTTGTCTCGATTAGCCATAGTTTAAACGATAATTATAGTAACTGACCCTATTTCTCCAGACCCAACTAAATTATTCTGGGTCAGGCCAAAATCCCCGGCCATTCCTACAGGGCTCCATCCCCATTGGATGTCCCTGCTCTGACTCACATTCTTCTCTGGCCTTGGATCAAAAATGGCCTGAGGGTCATTGACCGGGTACTTGCCAAGGTCGTCCTGCGGGTTTTCTGGTTCCCAGCATTCTGAACACACCTTGATATCTACCGTCTGGCCGTTGACCTCCAGTTTCTTCAGTTCTTTCAACTTGTACTTAAAGCCGCACCTATCGCATTCGGCTATTGCGTGTTTGCCAGATGCAAAAGCAGACGACATTAGATTTGGGCCTTAGGAACAAACCTAACCGTTGCTTTTTCACGATCCTCATCTGATGCCCTTTGCCATTCTTCGTCATAGATCGCCTTCAGCATCACAGGACGGTTTGGATCTACATCTGGAAGTTTAAGCGACAAATAATAGGCAAGCCCAGCCACAAGACAGGGCAGGAACCTGAAAGGGATGTCCTGACCACTAATTCCGGTTCCCTGATCCTGAATACGCCTCAGACGCCAGTAGACGAGCGTGTAGGGCTGAGAGTCGTCCGGGACAGGCCAGACAGTCACCTGAGGATACTGAGTTACACCGGAACTGTTATTGGCTCCAGATAGGCGTTTAACCACAATCTGTATAGGCAGTCCCGTCACATTCTTGTTTGGAATGGTGGCGTAGACACTGTTAGATATACGGTTGATAGTCGTATCTGCCTGATTGATCCCAGAGTTCGTCCTGATCACATGGTCAAGGAGATCCACTGTGTCAGCAGGAAGATTGTAGGTTGCCGTTCCAGAGACCAATGAGATCGATCCCTCTGAAATGGTCCACAGGTTGATGCCCCGATTCGCCCATTCTAGGAGCATCAGGTTCAGGGACCGGGTAGCGGTCCTGAAATCGTACCCGGTCCTTAGCTCCCGACCACAACGCTCAAAGGCTTCCTCAATGACTTCATTGAGGTCGAGGTTGAAGTTAGTGGTATCTGTGGTGTTGTAGGCCATTACTTCTTCTTACTTACCCGCTTGGCGATAGCGGCGCGTTTTTTGAGCGATACCCTTGGGCTGGGGGACAAACTGCTTACCTTGCGCTTTGCCTTTGCGCTTGGCGGCGGTGGTTCGGGCATACTCGGAGGGGCTGAGAGCCTTGATCGCAGCCTCTGGAAGATACCTTTCACCTGTGTCAGTAGACCGTTTACCACTTTTCGTTCTCCATTTCTGAGCGGTCCATGCTTTCAAGGACTTTTGCGGGGCTTTCAATCGCGGTAACCTCCGCCCTTGGCCTTATATTGCTTTGCAAGAAGCTGGGCCTTTCTCGCGCTCCATTTTCCTGCCGCAGTGCCTTGGACGTTCTGACCCTTAATCTTGTTGAACAGTGCTTTACGCATACTGGGCTTGGTGTAGTTCCCGGCAGCGTTGACCTTGCTCTTAGCCTTCGCCATCAGCAACGCTTCCCTTTCTTGGTCATTCCGCCAGACTTCATACCCTTCTTCTTTAGGTCCTCAGTAATTCGCATGAGGGGTTCGGTCACGCCCTTGGTGACGGGATGCATCTGGGAGGCCGCACGGGCAGCATTCATGGACTCAGCGGCCAGTTTCTCGTTCTCGAAAGCCTCCTTAGAGGCGTTCCGGGAACCAATAGGGTTCTGATTGGCTGGCATTACACCATCCTCCCGCGAGTCTTGCCGCGAGTGGCGCAGCCATCCATACGGCTCTTGGTCATTCCGCCCTTAGCCGTTCCAGTCTTGCCGCCTTTTTTAAAGTCAATTTGAACCGGGGGAGGGGTGATTGGCTTATAGTCCTCCCCGTCAACTTTCAAACCATAGCCACCTGAGCCGCCAGCAGGAGGAAGAGTTTCGACCTGAGGCATGGCGGGGGGCGTCTCAGGGGTGATTTCAGCCGGACCACCGGGGGTTCTGATAGGCATTCTGGAAGCCATCAAGTCCCTAGCCCTCTGAGAAGCCTGAGCGGGAAGGGTGGGAACCCGGCGCATATCCATTCCACGGCCCTTGTTTTGGCGAGCAGCCAACGCCGCAGCGGCCCTAGGGTTTGCTTTAGAGGGAAGAGTGGGAGGGGTGGATCCCCTCAATGTCACCTTGGTGGAATCGTTGGAATCGTATCCAGCAGGGATAGGGGTAGGGGTGCTTCCCGCGCTGCCCGTATCAGCAGGGGAACCCGGAATAATGGGCGGAGAATAAGACGGAACTGGAGGAACGCCTTTGATTGAATTAGGCATTGAGGACATTCCCCCAAATGCCATTTTCTTGGTCTTCCCACCGGCACTCATCTTGGGATTCTGGTTGGTTCCCAAGTTATACAAGGCACCAGCCTTTCTAGGATTCGGATCTTTGGTGGAACCGCCCCCCAACATTCCGCGAGCGCCCGCAAAACGCTCCATAGCGGAAGCAGCCTTGGAGGACGCCTGCGAGGGCAGGGACGGCTTGGAGGGCATCTTGCCCCCCTTCATGTAACGCTTCATATCGGTCTCCTTGTCTTCTTTAACGAACTCTTTGCCAACGGAGACCGGTACGCCGACCTTCTTGGCAAACTCTGGGTTATGTGCCACGGCTTGCATAAATCTTTCCTGCTTGTTGCTATTGCTAGGCATCAGTCTTTGTCATCATTAAGACGGTCAATCTTCTGTTCCAGCCTGTCAAACCTATCAAGCAACTGCTTCATATCGTGTCTAAACTCGCTCCTAGTAATATGATCCCTAGCAACTTCCTCTCTAGTCTTGTTTAACAAGACCCCAAGGCGCTGTAATTCTGCGAACTTATCTTTCATAAAAAAACCAAGAATAGACACTATTCCGGTCAAGATCATGTTCCAGATTACCATCTCCATCATCAATTCCTTTTAGCAGTCCCATGCCCTAAGTGACTTATTGATCCTGCTATTAGGATCTTTTGCGGTCTTGGCGGAAGTAAGCCGCTTCTTCATACCGGTCATCCTCGCACAGAATGACTTACGCCTAGCCGCAGACTTGGGGGACTTGGCTGCTTCGGCCCTTTTAACCGGAGCCTTGAGACCCGGCTTGCCGGGATTAGAACGGTTATAGGACGTACGACCTGCGGCGTTTAGACCGCCTTCCGGGTTCTTGCCTTCTTTGCGAGTCCAAGCCTGAGTCTTAGGCATTGATATCTCCAGTAATGATTTTCAATCCAAGCCTGTCAAAAGCTACGAACGGTTCCTGCGTGGTCACATCGCAGTTGGCGAACAGATCATCTATCTGCGCCTGAGTAACGGACATACCCGCCTCAATGCACATATTATACAATGCAACGGGGTCACCCGGAATATCATCAATCAAGTCCCAAGTATCCAGTTCACTGTCGTATTCCCAGACTTGTTCAGGCATCAAAGCTGCAAACTCGGTACTGATGTATCCCGTCGAGATACAGTGCGTGGCTGGTTCGTTGCCGTCTGCCGACAGCCCGGTGATCCACATTCCTGCGCCGTGGACGGGTGACAGCGACTCAGCGATCTGCCGTGCAAGCGGTGCCTCGGCAGCGGTGACAATCA
>Ga0222714_10002225_pt1 | contig 20818 bp, 17 predicted proteins | sample C33_3DmetaG_FD_165048 | JGI IMG/M metagenome (GOLD analysis project Ga0222714, IMG submission 165048) | Estuarine water microbial communities from San Francisco Bay, California, United States - C33_3D | ecosystem: Environmental > Aquatic > Marine > Unclassified | place: USA: California...
ACACTCTAGCGTTCTCTCATAAAGAGTTTGATCTTTATTTAATTTAATTTTATCTATTTGTTTTTTATAATACTCGTGTAATTTCGTTTTATTTGATAGTATATTATTATTTTCTTTTTGCTGATCTTCTTCTGGGAAATTTACAGCATGGACACTATGTTGTATCATCATTTTGAGATCTTCGTAAGCGTCGGCACTTGGCAATCTTTGCAAAGTCTGTATAATCATATCTAATACTTCATCATCATGAAAAGCATTATATGCCAATTGTTCTTTGTTTTTCATCATCAATTTGATTAAAGGAAGATATTCATCCATATATTTGCCAGGGTTTGCTTGAATCAATTCAATAAATTTAGAAACAAACAATGACATTAAGTTTTTGAAATTAGATTTTCCAATTGCTTTCTTAGATGACATAATATCTGTATCAAATGCATCAGAAAGAGCAACTTTTAATCCATCTATCCATCCACCAGTTCTAGGGGCCTCTACTCTTCTTTGGCGTTTTAAAATATTAGTAAAAACTGTGTTGTAATTAGTATGTAAAATTTTCCATCTAGGATCATCTTTAGCTAAAAAGAAAGGCAAATCTAAATCAACTCCATCGATTTTGTAATCAAAAGCTCCTTCTGGCTTTATTCCTAAATAATAATTACCTTTATCATTTAACTTTTTCTTTTCATCAGATGATAAATTCAAATAAGGAGCAAAATCACTTGCAACTTTTGCTTTTTGCTTTTCGCTTAATTTTGGATTGAATATATTAAAATCTATTACTTCTGGATCTTCGAGTTCTTCTTTGGGTGGTGATGTATCAGTCTTTTCTGCCTCTGGCTTTGTTTCAGGGACTGGCACTGGAGTAGTAGTAGTTGTTGTTACAATAGGCGAAGGAGGAACGGTAGTAGTTGTGGTAGTAGAGCTTGTTGTAGTTGAAGTTGTGCCGGTTTCTGTATCAGTCACAGGAGGTTCTGGGAGAACATCTGTGCTTTCTGGTTCATCTATTTTCTCAGCGTCACATTTGCCTTTTGAAATGCATCCTTGAACAAATTTAGTTAACTTTGTTTTTAATTGGCTTGCCCAATTATCGAGAAGTTTTTCAAATTTTGTTGTTCCAACGGCCTCATCTAAAATGAGAGCACTCTCTTTTAAAATATCAAGTTCATTTTTCTTACTATATGATTCGGCATATCCTAGAGCGCCTAATCTATTTCTATGATAATATGGATTTGAAGTCGTATCATGTCCATGAACTAAATTATTCCACCAATTCCTAAGCATATCAAAATATGATCTACTAGGAATTGGTTGAGACATTATTTGTCTTTTTAGTTTTTCAACTTCATTAGATATAATTGTCTTCAAATCTTGTAGTAAAAGATTTAATTTCGCATTCCCATCTTCTTCATTAAATACATTATTCTTCATATAGTATTTACTTTTTTTATAATATTTTCTTCAATGACATTAATTTGCTATCAAAGTCATGGAATGGAGAAGAAGCATATTGCAAATTCATCTCATCGAACTGTGATTCCTCATCTGGAGTATGAATATCAAAATAGAATGATCTGCCTTTTTTGCCTAGCAATTTGAACTTATGCATGAGCAAGAAAGCGGCGGCTCCTAAATCTGTGACAAATTTGTTCGATTCAATCGTAAAAGGATATTCTTCGAGTTTTTTGAGTCCCATAAGACAATGATCAAAATAGTGGAATTCACTAAACAAATATGCTGTTTTTAAATCTTCAAATTCTTTCAGCTTTTCTTTAGCAACCTTGAAAATAAAGGTTTTTTCTTTTCTTCCAGCAAGTTGATACTGATGCATAAGTACATAAGCAGCAATACCAAGGTCCTGTACTGGCTTGGAAACAATTTCTTTATTCATTTTTAAATTCAGCCTTTCAATTTGCGTTTTCTGCCGCTACGAGGCAACCTCTAGCGACACTAAATAATGGATCTGCGGGTCTAATGACCTCTCCCACAGGAATAGAAAGCTCTGCTGTTTTCAGAGTTTCAGCGAAAATTTCAGTGAAGCCAGTAGCACTAGCAGTTCCTCCGGCTACAATGAAATCTACTGGATTTTCAGATTTGACTGCTTTTTTTGAATTTGCAAGTCCTTCTTTAATACCAGTAATAGTTTTCTCTATCATCAAACGATATTGAGTGATAATTGCTCTTTCTACGAGACTACTTGGTTGTTTGCCCAAATCAACTTTCATTTTCTCTTTATTAATAAAAGTTGGGCTTTCTCCTGTTGCTTTTGCTGCTTGTTTGTCTATCCAGTCACCAGAGTTTACAATGGCAAATTGAAATATTGGAGCGCCATACATAGCATAGCATACATTAACCATGCCTGCGCCACAGCTTACGCCAACACCAGTGAATGCTTTTTTAGCTAGTTCTGCATAAACAAGTGCTAATGCTTCATTAATTGGTTTGGCCTCAACTTTGAAACCATCATCTGATTCATAGCCCTTAAATATGGCTTCAAGAACTTTAGTATGGTAGTCAGCGTCTGTTTCTTGGTTAATTGCATTTGCTGGCACGCTATAGTAAAGCTTGGTTCCATCTTTACTAATTGGATCAATTAGACTGTGGGCCATGATTGACATTATTTGAAAAGCATCTTTCTCTTTTGGATTAACACATCCATCTTTCATAGGTCTTTTCAATTCCAACGATGGGAGTGTGTATGCCATATTAACGGCTGATTCTCCCAAGGCATATGCTACATTTTCTCTTTCTATTAGAGGCACTCCCGCTTGTTTCATCATGTTAAAAACAAATCGGTTTTCTAGTGGCAAGTCAATAAATGCATTTATTTCACGTTTATATACAAAATTATTTTTATCATCCCTTTTGCAAGACACTAAGTTCCATGTGCCAAAATCAAAGCCTACACTAGACATAAAGACCTCTACTTTCCAAAATTTATTTTTTTTGATGGGCCGAAATCTGGAATTTCCCACTGAACATCGTCATCAGATTTCTTGATAATTTTCTTTGTTATCTCATTTCCTGTATCTGTTGCATCAATAGAAGCGATTCCTCCATTTTGATTTAAATTAATATTCAAATCAAGCTTTAAAGAAATAGTCACTTCGCCATTTTGTGAAACTACTTTAACAGTATTTGGTGTAATTAATTGAGCCATCGTTTTAATTTAGTTATCTTAATTTATTTATATGAATCAAGTAGTTTTTTCCAGCCTTTTTTAATCATTTCGGGACTTATTTCTTCCAAGCATGGTTTTATTGTATCTGTTGTTCTTGGACAATTGTTGTAATTGAAACATGGGCCGCAATCTTCAATATTATTTGCATTATACTTTTGGACTACTATACATTTTGAATAGTACTTACAAATTTCATATCCACTTGTGTAAGAAAATATTCCAAGAGTTGGTATGCCATATCCGCCAGCACAATGTAAATGACCAGTGTCAGTAGAAACAATTAAGTTACAAAAATTTATAAGCGACATACTTTCTTGCAAGTTTAAGTTGCATATTTGTGGTATTTGTAGTTGGTTTAATTCTAATATAGGCACATTGTGATGGCCGATAAGAAAAAATTCCTGAGTCATTTCTTGTACAGATTTCATTTGAAAAAAAAGTAAATTTTTTGCGCCAATAGCTGAGTGCGGTGTAAAACATACCAATTTTTTATGACCATCCCACCCTTTAGATTTCAGTATTTCAATTATTTTTGTATAATTTTCCTTATAATTTGGCATAAACATATTATGATTTAATAATTTTGATCCCATATATTCTGCCCATATATCTGCTCTATTTTTATCTGTTTGTTTCTTTTTTGACCATTCATACTTTGTACATGAATATGTTAAGTTGTAAACAGCCAAGTAATTTTCAAAATTAATTTGATTATGAGGTATTAGATTTTTCACATATGGATGTTGCGCTGCTGCAGGAAAATACCCGTGTGGCAAAGCCCAATCAAATTCAAATTCTGGATATTTATTTTTGAGATCTTCAAATATCATTCTCATATTTAGTATATCGCCATATCCGCCTGAATCTCTTAATATGAGAATTTTGTTTTTAATTTGATTAAATTTATTGAATTCTAATTCAGTTTTATTTTTTTTCAAAGTGATAAGTTTCATTCCATTAAAATAAAAAAGGGAGCAAATATTTGCTCCCTTTTCTTAATTTTTTATAAAATATGCTTATGTGTAGCAAACTGATTCGATGCTCGAAATTACTTGATAATTTACTGTGCTGTCTGTAGATGTTAACGATAGGCTAGAAAGAACCATATCTCCATTGTTGAAGATCTGAGTATTGCCCGCACCTAATGGGAAAGTAGCAGCAGCTAGTCCATTTAGGGCAACATTTGCTGTGCCACTATTAATTGTGATTTGAGCAAAACTAGCATAACCACCACCAGAAGCTGTGAAATCAATACTTGCTGTTGCGCCTGAAGCTACTGTTGAAGCATATACAGCGGGGAATGTGTTTTCTCCGGGCTCTGTTGAGTAAATGCTTCCGTCATCTGTGACTACCTCAATAAAAGCTTGATCATGAGGAAGTTGAGGGTAAGCATATCTTTTCCAGTAGTTGCAATCAGTAAATGTGCTTCCATCTACTAATTCACGATAAGTGCCGTTTGGACCAGCTACAAACATAGTTCTCTGATAAGAGGCACCACTCCTAAGACCAGAGCTGATGACATAACTATCTAGTTTACCCATATATTGATTATCAAGCACTACTTTGAATACGCTCATTTAAGGCTCCTTATGAGAGACAGACTATAACTTATGTAATATTTATACTTTTATTGTTTTATTTTAAAAATAATATTCGGTATTATTTAATATCAAGATTTCTAATATTTTGGAATTTAGCAAAATTATTCTTGTATTTATCGAAATATTTATAACAAAATATATAAAGATGTTCATCTTGATGATTTTCGAAGGAATTATCTACGAATAGATACAAGCTGCCTTTGTTTGTTTTTTTCTTTTCTAAAAATGTTTTTATAACACTTTTTACTTTAATTGAATCTTTTTCTAGATAAACGAAGGCAAAGTTATCTTTAATTGTGTATAAATAATCTATGGAAAACATGAATTTACCACCTGAAAAAATAATGACAGATACTTACGAAGCATTTTCAGAGTTAAGCAAAACACTAGGTGAAGAATCTATATATAAAGAAATCATGTTGGAAGAACTTTTTAAAATAATTTTGAGAATAAAATAATATGCAGTATATTTTACTTGCAAAGAGAGATAAGAGTTTTGTTGAAATACTTGCATATAGTAAATTGCAAGACAATAATATTTCTAAAAGAAATGTTAGCACGAAAGACTTAAATTTAACTTTTGAAAATTTACAAAAACTTGAAAATTTCTATGATAAAAAACTTATGAATTACGAACTATTAGTTGAAAGTGCTAAAAGTTTCGGAGAGCTTCAAGCAAATCTAAGGTCAAAGGGTTACAAAATCATACCTCAAGGATCTAAGCCAAAACTTTTTGTGGAAAATCAAAATTTCCTTAAAATAAATGAAGTGTCCAAGAAAAAAGTAGTTGAATTCAAAATAACCGTTGAACATAATGAATCATCCGAGTAATCCTCTTAAGGAGATTCATCATGTCTGGCGGCAATAGAGCTTCTTATATTTTAGTCATAATTGTTTTGATAGCTTCAATTACTGGAAATATATTTTTATATAATAGCCAAAGAAACTCACAGTTCTTGTTAAAGATTATGACTGAAAGACTCAAAATAAATGAAGAGGAAAAATCGGAAATTGCATTCTCACAGTTTTCAAAGCTGAGTGAAAATGTAGTTGAGCTTGCGAGAGGGCAAGGAAGAATAGAAGCTTTTGCTACACTTGCTAACAATTTGCCAGTTCAAGAATCTGATGTTTCAGCAATTTTCCATGCTGGTCTTGATTCAGGTTATGGAACTGCTTTGCAACTCATAGATTCCATAATTTCTAATATGGATGAAAAAGTAGTTGCAACTATTCAGAAAATTCCAAATGTTGAGGAAACTAGAATACCTGCTGGAAATGTTAAGAATGCAATATCTAATACTAAAGATATTTTGGATTATTGGAACTCATCCAAGAAAACTATACAAAACACAATCAACTCTAAAGTAAGAGACGGCAAAAAATCTGAATACACATGGAAAGATAGTTTGATCACAAGAGCTAGAAAAGCAGAAATAGATTTGATGCTAGATGAAGCAAGGGAAGAAGGTAGGCTTCAAGGATATCACGATGCCACAGAAGATGGTGTTTGCCCCGCTCCCGGCGCAACTGCGCCAAAAAAAGTAGAAACAAATAAAAAATAGTTATTGTAATTGATTAAAAAGGGAGCAGAATATTCTGCTCCCTTTTTTTTCATTCTAGATGTTCTTTATTAATATAGAACTTGCCTTTTTTAGTAACTACAAGACAAGTATTTTCAAATATTTTTTTTACTCTTCCACCATTTTTGAAAAAACATTTTAGTATATCTTTAGTTGTGTTTTCTTGGTGTGGGCAATCAATATTTTCAAAAATTGTTTTATGATCAGATTTTGGTCTCACATATGAATTTTTTACAATCGCTGATTCATCATGTTCTGAATTGACCCACTTTTTGAAGTCCTTCAGAAAATCATTAGTTATACTATGAAATCCATCTTGTTTATTCATCGTTAATCACTCTTATAAAATCTTCTTCTTCAAGATATTTAGCAAAGCTAAATGATTTTTTTAATCCAGTATAAAAAACTTGTAGCTGATTATTTTGTATTTTATTCCAAAAAATATTTTTATTAACTACATCATTTGCAAGTTTTTGTTGTGGATAAATATATTTTTCATCTTCAACTTTTTCCATTCCGTCTTTGAATGTATCATATCCCTCTGAACAAAAAGCTAAAAATATTCTTTTTGCATTAAAATGCATAGCACAATTAAATGCGCCAACTATTGGATTCCTGTAATCATCTATAAAAAAACTGGCCCCTTTTGTTATGGGGCTGGCAAACAAATAACTAGGAGTGTTTGTATAAAAGTATTTCATATTTCTATATTTTTTAATATATTCGTGATTGCATCTTTTGCTTGCAATTAAAATAGGTAAAAATTTTATATTGGTAGGCGGGTTCAATTGATTGATAAGATAGTATTGAGGTACTTTTGCACTTTCCCAAAATCGCAAAGAGTTATTGACAGATAATACTACTTTTTTTTGAGATATATTTATTTTATCAAATACATTTTTATGATTCTTATAAAATCCATATCCATTTGATACAATTACTACTGTTTCCCAATTAAAATTTTCTATTTCAATATCTGGTATATTCAATTTTGAGTTTTTTATTTCATTTTCTACAAGAAGTTTTACTTCTTCTTCATTAAAATAATTGTTTATATCAATAGGTGAAACATTTGGTTTTTTTGGATTTCTTATCCAAATATCATCTGATTTACAATATTCATTTCTGTCCTCATTTACTTTTATGTTTACAGTTTCTTTGTCTCCTTCAAAATTAAGGACTGTTACTTTTTTAATTGCTGAATTTGACACACTTACTCTCCAAATATTTCGCCAACATCTGGTTTTACAGCGTTGTTTTTATCTTGTACTCTTAAAATATTATTTTCTTCTGTTTGTATTTTAACAAAAGGTATTTCAGATATTGCTTTCGAAATAAAATCAGAAATTTCTCTATTTTTAATTTCTTGACTCATTTCGCCAACCACATCAACTTGAATTGGCATATTAATTTCTTCGGTTATAATTTGTGGTTTTGCAAGTTTATTTTTTATATCGTCTAGATTTAAATGAATGTGAGGTGCTCTGCCTAATTTAGAAAATTTCTCTTCAAAACTGAAAGCAAAAGATACAGAGCAATCTGTAGTAGCAGTTTGTCCAAAAGTGCTTCCTGCGAACGCTGGCTGTTGACAACCACAAATTGCTCCTTCGACTGTAGGGCAGTAATCAGTTTGTGTCCAAGCTCCAGGAACAGCCCAAGTCCATCCGCAAGTACCACAAGATCCACCTCCACCTCCGCCGCCACCATCACCAGCACACTCTTGAGGTTTGCAAATTGGCGGAAGTCTTCTTGTGCAAGGTGTTTGGGTTGATGTTTCGAGAACTGGAGGAGCATCTGGATAGGGGCATGCACATTCAACACAGCACCGAGTATTTACTTCATCCCCATTTGTGTCTGCATTACAAGGGATCGCAGAATCGCCAAATAAAGCATCGTCTGGCTTTCTACACTTGCAACTACCATCTCCTTCAAGATCAGGAGCGCACACTGCATTATTTACTAATCTCCACCCTATGCCATTAAGACACAACCACCCACAACATGGCTCTACATCAAGTTCTATGCCCGGACATGCACTTGGAACTCCATTTGCATCTAGGGGGCCACATGGTTCCCCAAATCCACCTTGATGAACCCATTTGACTTCTCCTAATACATCCATAGCAGTCCAATTGCAAGTGCCACAACCTTGAGGAGCAGGAGTTGTAGTTGTTAGACAAGCTCTTTGCAAATGTTGTCCAGCATTTCCGGGAGGAGTCGGTGGTACACCAGGACAGTCACAGCCGGGAAGTCTTACTGGCGGGAAGACAGTTGGCAAATAGTCATGACAATAATCTATAGCGGAAAGAGCCCATTCATATGGACCGACATCAAGTATACAAGGCAAGTCAACCAGTTCTCCATTTGCTGGATTTGCAGGGAATGACCCTGGGAACTGATAATATGCTGCCACCCAATTTAAACAAAGGCCAGATGCACCGCAATTAGCACCACATGGACCATTTTTGACTAATGTATAAATTTTATTTACAGCATCATATTGATATCTACATGCTGTTTGATCATCACATGTAGGATTATCAGCAACGTATACACAATTTCCACATCCAGATGGTCGACCAGTAGTGCCTGGAACTGGTGTTGTAGTCACACAACATAATTGAACCAATTCATCTGGATATAAAATTGGCACATTCGGCTCGTCTGGAGGGCATTCGCAACCTGCAAGACAGTAATTTGTTGGGCCTTCCCATTCGCCATCCAAAGCTAAACCAGAAACTCCATAACAATAACAGAAATCTTTATATTCATCTCCGTCATTTGGATTTACTGGTAACAGATTAACCATTTGCTCTGGATCTAAACATTCGCAATCAGGGCATCCGGGGCATCCCAAAGAGTCGTCTAAAACCCATCCTGTCCCAGCAAAATAAGTGTAAACACAATTTGTGCCTGTTCCACCACACACAGTTGCATTGAAAACATAATCACAATAACCACACGTACAGCTAGGAGCAGGAGTTGTAGTAGTTGCACAAAATAAAGTTGCATATCTATCATCCACAATATCTCCACCATAAGATGGAGGTGGCGGACATTCGCATCCAGGCTGACAATCATCAGAAATGAACTGCCAATGTGGCTCACTGAGACAAGGCAAGTCTCCAGAAATAAATGGATCAACATCTGGGACTTCAGGCAATTCGCCTCTTGCAATTCTTACTTCCACTGATTCGCATTGGCAACTAAGTCCATTTAGCTTGAAACAACTGCCGTTGACAAAAGACCACGCTGCATTTTCGTACTTATAAATACAGTAATTTTTTGATGTATTGTCTATTACAGAGCATTCGTCATATACCCATTCATAATAACATGTGCCGCAATCTCCTCCAGGTGTTGGTGTCGGCGTGGGTGTAGGTGTAGGTGTGGGTGTAGGTGTGGGTGTGGGGGAAGGGCTAGGCGAGGGCGGTGTAGGCGAGGGCGGTGTAGGCGAGGGCGGTGTAGGCGAGGGCGGTGTTGGCGAGGGTGGTGTAGGTGAGGGTGGTGTAGGTGAGGGTGGTGTTGGCGATGGCGGTGTTGGCGATGGCGGTGTTGGCGATGGCGGTGTTGGCGTAGGTGTTGGTGTCGGCACTGGGCAATCTTGAGGCCTTTGCCCAACTGAATAACCTATTTTTACGCAAACTCTACTGAAAGTAAAACTTGTGGTACTTGGGGCAATAATATAAAACTTCCAAGGACTTGAATTCAGCGCTTCGCCTGTAAATGTTCCAAGATCTCCCCCATATGACGGAGCTGGAGCGGGTTCTACTAAAGTTACTCTTCCAGCCGATCTGCTGTTGTTATTGCCATTAGGGGATGGTCTATATTTGCCACTTGTAAGAGCACCTACAGAATAAATATCAGATGTGCCTGTATCATCAAAATTTATATTTATGGGACCAGAAAAAGAACCATGAGTCGATGAACTTCCCATAAGTAGAACTGTAGATCCAGCCCCACTTTGTAATAAAAACTTTATAGAGCCATAATCGCCTTTTGTAATTTGGAAATTTGTAATTTGTACAGTAACATTATTAATTATTGGTTCGTCGCCTGGACATAATGTACAAACATCTGTTGAGTATGGATATTCTGTTGGAATGCCATTAACTACTGAAACATTAAAATCACAATTTACACATATATTTGTATTTAAATCTATTCCAACTGGTGTAATTATAATTTCACTTGGAATGTATACTGGAGTAATTACAATAACACTTGGAATATATGGGACATTCAAGAATGGAATTGCGCTTGGAATAGGAGGAGTAATAGTGATTTGTGATGGAATTTGAATAGGGCCGAATGGTCCTATGTCCAAACATGGAAATATAATTGGCGGAAACTGCAAGTCATTATTAGTATTTACACCAGGTTCACATCGAAGTGGGTCGGGAGGAGGCACATCAGGAACTGGAACTGTTAAATCTAATGGAATAATAGGTACTAAAGGCTCATTTACTTCAGTCCTTTCTATGCCTGTAGTAGTTATTTCGCATCTTGCAGATACTACTGTTACTGCTGGGTCTACTTTTACATTAGGAGCGTATCGGTGTGTGCCGGAAATATTAGTTGTAGTTGAAGTTCCATCCCCGAAATCAATCAAAAATGATTGATATTCTCCAGTGATAATAAGGTTATAAAATATTAATGTGCCAGTAACGTTATCTTGGCTTAAAGTATAGAAATAAAATGTTACATCAGCGCAAAAGTCATCAACTATAGGATCTAATCTTGCTAAGTTTCTTATTCGCCAGTCTAATGTTTCTTTGACAGTTGAGTTTTCGACTCCAACAAAATTTTCAAGGTTAACAATAGCTCTTGCAAGTTGATTATGATGTTCAGCTAAAACAAACCCTCTTACATATGTGCCAGCAGCATTGAATTTTGTGTGAGATCCGCCTAAATTTCTGATACATCCTAAGAGTCTGATAATTTTTCCAGTAGCGTAATCTTTTTCGACGTTATCATAATATATAAGTTCCCCATCAATATTAACAAATCCATTGTCTGCCCAAATTTCAGGTTTGTTAAGATCGACTGGAACTATGCCAATTTCAGTAGCCCATGCTTCAAGATTTTCACTTAAAGTGGTTTCTGAGGTGTTATAGACCTGAAAAAGAGTGTAGTCTGAATCGTACTCTTTTGGGTATAAAACTTGGGGCGGATAACTTATAGCCAATTTTTACCTTTCAATATGTTGTCATAATCCATTGGTTTCCATCTGGTCTACTATTTAGTTTAGTAAATGTTAAGTCTAATTCATTAAATTTTGTATAAGCATTTGAACTGTAATCAAAACTTAGATATGCATTTCTATCACCATCTGTAGATGCCAGAAGCGTATTTGTTTCATCATCGTAATCAACTACAGAAGTATCTTGCATTTGCTTGAATTGAACTGAGTTGATTCCAGGGCCACCAGTCCTCCAAACATCTAAGTTGGTATCATATTGTGAAACAGATCCGCTATTGTTGAAAAAGAATAAACCGCTGGTCAAATTTACTAATTGGCCTTCTAGTTTTACTGACCCTAGCATATCTCCTAATTTTTTGAATCCTCCTATATCATTTCCTTGTGATTGGAATGATTCGTAAAATAGAATTATTCTGAAATTTTCGCCAACAAAATCATTTTTCAGAATATATGCTGTTTGATCTCGATTAGCTGTTCTATATGTTGAGAAATATCCGTATTCTGATTCACCAGAAGAATTAAATTCAGCAGCGTTTTCTTGTAATTCAGTTGCTTGTCCTAAAAAGTCTTCAGAAGTAAACGAAGCAGCTAGTATAGTGTTTGTAAGAGTATTGTGTATTTGTATGCTTTCCCAATTTGTAATAGACAAACCAGGAGATTGATTTGTAGTAAGGTTGCCAAGCATGAAATAGCTTAGATCCCCGAAATCGAAAGCAACCCAGTTCCAAGGTCTTGTAAATGTTTTAAAACTGTTATAAGTTTCTAAGTATCCATTATACTCTACTGATATTATTTCTTCGATTGATATTGGCTGTGTAGCGTTTCGCCCTGTAGCATAATATAAAAGACAAGAACCGCTAAGTCCTGACACAACGTTTCCAATAGATTTTGCAAAAGTGTTACGTTTAAATTCTCTTACTAATTGCGCTGTATTTAAATATTGCCCTTCTAAGAAAAGTGGATTTACATTTATTGAACAAAATGAATTCTGTTTAGTTTTAAAAACTTCAGTAGTAAATCCCATTTCTGAACTTTGAATTACATTTGTAGAATCACCAAAAAATGTAAACAACCATATATTTGTTCTTTCTACGATATTAAAATAAGAATCAAAATTTGTAATTCTGAAAGATTGGTTTTCTGTATCACATCTTAGAGATATGTCATAGACTCCGCCAACGCTGTATAAAGCACTTGTTGTAGAGCTATTTGCATGATCTATATCATCAGATAAAAACCATGTATAAGTAATTATTGGATCTAGGATTTTGCCAGATTCATCTGTAAGTTCACCATTATTTTCTACAGTAATTACTATTTGTAATCCAACTGGACTTTTGAAAATTCCATTAATAGGTTGTTGCAGCCCAGTGGTTAGTACAGATAATGTTGATTCATTTGGTGCTGGATATCTAGCATTAATTAGATCTCTAATAAGATAAGTATCTTCGCCAAAATCATTAACAACACGCAATGAAACCGAATATATTCCTGGAGTTGTGTAAGTTTTTACAATAGTACCACCGTCTGTATCTTCTATTATAGAATTTACATCTTGCACTGGAACTTCATCTGTGTATTCTTTATAAACAATATTGCTACCAGTTGCATCTCCAAAGTCCCAAAAAAACTTAATTTCATTTTTTGGTATTTGATCACCAAGTCTAATGCTCTGATTAGTAAAAGTGCAAGTAAGAGGAGCAAGTCCTAATCTTTTATCAACTGTAAACCATGCTTTTGGTTCAAAAGCTAATCTGGTAGCACAATTTGTTCGAGCTTCAATAGTACCTTGTGTTGGCACACAAGCTGCTTTTCTATCATCAATTCTTTTGCCTGCATACTGTTGAATTGCTTTTATAGATTCTTTAATAGAGTTATGATGTTCTGCCATAACATTCATAACAACAGTCGTTACTATGCTAGGCTTATCAGAATCAACAAATCCATCTAATTTTGTTAATCCAGAAAATATATTGTTTGCAAAAGATGTATAGTAAAAAGATAGTGCTCTTAGATCTGGTTCTGAACATTGCTCAACTAAAGTAATGATTCCATTTGGCGGAAATAAACTTGTTTTGTCTTGATCAAATTCTACTTGTATTTCTTGATCGCCAGCCATGTAGTCTCTAGCGAGTTTCAGGTATACAGAGTCTTTGACAGAGTATAAATTTGTGTCGTTGTCTAAAGATACAGGATAATTTATTTCTGGAATCATTTTATGTTACCATGATAGTTTCAGTTAAAAATACTCTTAGTACTCTTTGTCCTACAAGTTCAATTAATACTGAAGCATCATAAGAGCCGGGATTTTCATATTGATGCTGTGCTGTATGTATGTTTGGATTTGTTATCAAAGAAGTCGTTCCATCTCCAAATTGCCACAATCTATTTGTAATTTCCGCTCTAGTCTGATCAACAAACAAAAAATTTGTTGGCTCCATGTTTGATTTGGCTGCCGTTTTTTTTGAAACACCTACAAGTGGGCTTGCGTATGTAAAAGGCAAAGCATAATCATTTGCAACGCTGATGTATTCTTTTTTTGTTGTAAATCCTTGAGCACCCAAAGCTGTTATTACTCTAAATGTAATAGTATAATTGCCTGGAGCTTCATACGTATGAGTTGGATTCTTGTCAAATGAACTGCCGCCATCTCCAAACTCCCAAAAGAATCTAATCGCATTTGAATTACTAAATGTATGGAAGTTAACAGTAAGAGGTGGAGCGCCAACAGTTGGAAAAGCTCTGAATAATGCTTTAGGGGAAAGTATTTTTGATTCTTGAATCTTGAGAAGGCCAGTCAAAGTATCTTCTCCAACTGCTTCCTCAACACCTAAATATGTTTCAAGATTTATAATTGCATCTTTTATTGAGTTATGATGCTCAGCCATAACTCCAGCTTCTACTGCTGTTCCTACAGGCCAAACACTTTGTTTTGTTGAACAAAAGCCTCGTATTAGTTGTGTAAAAGTATTATTTGTTCTTTTATTGTAATAAACTAATTCAGAATTTAATCCTATTTTATCTCTCAGAAAAAGTCTCAATATTCCTTTCTCTGGAAATTTTAGAGCATCATTATCTGGTACAACAATAAGTTGATCACTGACTGAAATGAATTGTAATGTTTTGCTTGAAGCAAGATTTTTAGCTTCGTACAATGTTTCATAATTATCAATAGCGCTTTTGTAAACTGATAAATCACCAGCTACATAACCTGAATCATATGATGTTATTTTTTCTATTGCCATATACTACTTATTCTTTTCTGTTAGCTTTTTTTGATTCTCTATTAATGCAGAAGCAAATTGATTTTTGATTGGAGCTGTATCTGGAAGACTTAAAATAGACTTTGCCAACTCTGGATTTATTGGATGTCCAAGCAAAGTATATACATTTAGTTCGTATTTGAACTTTGTATTCCAATACTCATTTTGCGCTGTTTGATTATCCCAATCTAATACTTCATAATCTTTTGTCAAATTGTTAAAAATTTCGAGTATTTTATTTGATTCTGCAAGTATAACTTCTTTTTTTTCATTAAGTTTTGAAAGAGTATTCTCTAATGTTTTTAACAATCTTTCTTTTTTTCTAACTACTATTTCTATTTCTTTTGCTTCAATAAATTTAATTTCAAGTACGTTTGATTTTGGAAGTCTTAATTTTGTCTTTTGAATTTTTAATTTTTGCAACTCAATATTATCTTTTGCTTGTTCTAATTCAAGTTCTAGGTTCTGAAGAGACTCATATCTATTTTGTAGTTCTCTAATACATTGCCAAATTTTAGATTGTTTAGTGTATTCCTTGCCAATCATGAAATTTTCTATCTGAAAATCAGAATGCTTAGATGAAACTTTATGTTTGCTTACTACTTCTTTTATTTTTTCTACTATTTCGCTCATTTCATACGTCTAAAGCCTGTACTATTGCTTTAAACTTTGCTCCTTTCGTAATCGCTCTATCAGCCCATTCTAATTTAGTTAATTTCAAATCATTTCCTGTCAAGAAATTGCCTACTGTATTAAAGAAGTTTTTATTCAATAAAAGACCATTCACAGACCCATCAACAAAATTCCAAACTCTATCAACAACAGGAAAAATTACATCTGAAAAATTATTGATATATCTTGATAATTTTGTATCTATATTTTTCTTTATAGAAGTCCCTGAAAATATAAAATACAACCATTCTGCTTTTGCTTTATTAAAAGATTCGTTAATCATACATGTTATGCAGTTATTTGACTTATATGTTGGATAATAAAATTCTGATAACGATGAATTTTGCGGAATGACCACAAAAAACTCATACTTGTTATTAAAATTTACAAAACTTTTAACCGTGCGATCTATATTTTTAGGCGAACCATCAAGGCAAAGAAGAACAACTTCCATGTTGATATCTTTTGCTGCATAATACATGATTCATACCAATGTGACTTCGAAATCGATCTTAATTATGTCATCAGCGGTGACTGCATTCAATAGCGCAAATCCTAAACCATTTGGATATTCCGTAAATTTATTAAGTTTCCAAGTTGGGTTATCACTAAAACTCGGATAATAAACTTCTGAATCATTAAAAATTCTAGTTCCATTTATGAATACCTTAAGAGAGCCTTCTCTAAATGGGGAACTAATATTAGTCAAATAGTCAAGATAGTTCGGACTTAGGTCTCGACTAATTGGCGTTATTCCATCATAGTGCTCATGAGGATTTGATAAACTAGATGTTACTTCTGCTTTTACAGTTTGATTATTTGCTACTGTCCAAGTTATAGTTGTTGAATCTTCAAAAGTTAAAATTCCATTATCTATGTAATCGATGCCAGAAGGAGTTGTAAACCCTACACTAAAGTTTTTTGCTTCATTTGCTATAAGAGTTAATTTATCTCTTTCTGCTTGAAGCATTCTAACGAAAGGAACTGGATTAACTAAATCTGGAAAACCAAGTCCTTGCAGCGTTGCTAGAAATTCTTCAGTAACTTCATAAGTGCTATCTTGGTGCGCTCCAATATTATGTAAAGCCGCATCAACACCAGACGCTTTGAGATTACCATTATCTTGCAAAGATTGAGCAAGCCTTAAAGCCAAACTACCCGCAGTTCCAAATGAAGCTTGTAATTCTGCGCTATTTACATCAACTTGATAGTTAATGATATCTTCACGACGAACTAAAGCGGCAATCGGTAAATTGTCATAAGTATAATGATAAGGCTGATTGCCTTCGTACTGTGGTACTACAACTTGATTTATATCTGGCATAATAACATATTTATGTTAAATGTAATTAATTCTCCAGTTAAAAGTAATTTGAATTTGATCAGTTTTATTCAAATCAGCGAAAGTAGTCATACTATATAAGTCGCCATTATTAAGAACCAAAGCCATTTCATTAATGGCATATCCATTTGCATCAGCATAAGATAAAACAGTTGTAAAAATAGCTTGAGTAGGGTTTGTAGTATCAATATTACTTATGACAGATTTTTCTGCAACTGTAGCACCATAAAGACCAGTTCTGCTAGTATTCACCAGTTTTACTTGCCCGCTTTCTGTGCCTCCAGTACCGAAAATCATACGCATGACATAAAAATTTGTATAATCTCCTAGCTCATTAGTAATTGTCTTTGCTAATGCTATTCGACCTAGTCGTAATACAGTATTTTTAACAGTCCAAGATTTTTTATTTCCTGACTTATCTTCTACTGTTATGTCAACAAATCCTTGTGATTCAATGTCACTGCTGCTTTTCATTTTATTTCCCCTTTTTCGCTTGTACCATCTTTTCTTTCAATGAAGAATGTTATTGAGTCAGATTGCATTACTTTTTCAGATATGCCAGGATCTTGCCCTTGTTGTTGGATTGGCAAATTATTATTTCCGCTCATGCTTTCTAAGTTTAGAGCAAATGAACCAGATCCTGTTTCTACCATATAATTTATTACCTCTTGTCCATTTCTGCTTATGTCATATAAATCATATCCAAAAAATGCTGCAGAAGATTTGTCAAATTGAAGTAAAGTATAATTTTCTAATGTGCCAGCAGTATTTGTTGTGCCCCAGTTGTTAAAGTCTCCACCTATTCTTAGGCAATTATCAGAATCAACTTCGTAGTCTATAAAGTAATATGGTATATCATTTACAATAAGTATATAATTTTCTTTGAAGTTTTGTGTATCAATAAGTGTTGTATCTGGATTGTCAAATGTAGGCCAAGAACCTGGTTTATAAACTTTCATGCCGTAATATGACAAACTTCCTATTGTATTATCAACTACTCTTTGTAAGATTTTACCTGAGAAGGTGCCGCTTCCTGAATTCCACCCGCTAATAAAGAATGAAGCAGCATCTGTGGAATCAAGACTATAAAATTCGTATTGAGTCGAATCAGAATCTTTGTAGAAATAAGTTGAAGCACTCACAAAGTCAGAAATATCTACAATTCCTAAACCAACACTAGGTGTAACTTTTGCAATAAGTTCTACAGTATATGTTCCATTAGTAGAAGTAACAATGCCTTCATCAGAAGCGTTTAATAATTCAAATTCAACTCCTGTGGCAGCTACATCACTAAGTGTTCCATCATTTTCCAAAGTGAATATATTGTTTACGAAGCTTAAAATGTTATATGTAATCTCAGTAGATACAATTTTTATCTTCCAGCAATTAGATGCATATCCATTTGCAACGTCCCACAAAGATTTGATATCATATTCACTAAAATCTATTGTATTATCAAATATTTTATACATATTTGATTTTGTAATTACAAAAGAAGTATCACTTATTGTAATATTTGATATTCTAAATCCAAACGGAGAATCATTAATAAGTTCTGGTAATGTTTCAACGATTTCAATATAATTTTTACGAGCATTTGTTACAGTATATTCTCCAGAATATATATTTGGAGATAAAATTTCTAGAAGTGTATTTGATGCTGTTTTAGTAATTCCAACTCTCTCAAAATTAATTTCCGAGCAGAATAAATTGATATACTGATTAAAGAACCGAGTAGAACCAGTTTCTAAAGTGGTTTGGGTAGCTAAAGCATCTCTCAGTACTTCATTTATTCCTGTACCTTGGAACATAGATCTATTAAATAAAACTTGTGCCATACCAGCAATTACAAATTCAGAACCTTTATAGGTCAACAACATTTTGATATTTTCTTCTGGTGGCAAAACGAAGTCATGAAATGTGCCCTGGAAATTTAAGTTGTTTAAAGTTGCATGAAATGGAATGTATTCATTGATAATATTAATGCACTCTGTAATTCTAAATGTAGATAAACTATCTATTTCTACATCTAAATCAAAATACGGACTTATTGTAGATCTGCAAGGTTCAAGGAAATCTTTATCAATATCACATGGATTTGTACTATCTCTTAAGCTGCCATTATATTCATCCATGTTATAAACATTTTCACTATATGGGAATATTGTTCTCACTTTGCCAAACTTAACATCATTGTAGAATGGATTCTTAGTTGATACAATTATGCTGAACATGGGATCAAGTTCAGAAATTAATCTTGTATTCCAGTCCTTCTTTGGATAATCAAAATATTTATCATTTCTTGAATCAGCTAAAGGCAAAGTGAGAATGTAATCATGTATGTCAATTTGATTTTGATTTTCAAATGGTTTTATTTGATAAGTTATTTTTATATGGTCCCCATTGTTTAATGGAGCCCCAACCCAAACCATAGTGCTTACACCATTCGAGGTTGTAATTTTTATATTTGAAAGTGGAGCAAGTGCATAATCATCATATCTTGTTCTATATTCAAGAATAAAATAAGCATCTACTACAGATAAAGATACTTTAGTCAATTCAAAAGAATTCAGACCAGTATATTGAAAACTCTCAGTAAATACAAAGTCTGAGCCTGTAAGCCAAAGCTGATCATATTTTAGAAGTCTTATATTTGCTTCAGATAATGCGTGTTGTAAAGCACCGAGAGTACCTTTTCGTTTAAACTTAGGAATAGCTGTTTTTATTTGTCTGCGCCATAATGTTGGATCATTCGTTCTTAAGTTGAGTCCAAATAAATTTGCCAAGTAAACTAATAAAGGCTCCTGTACTACATTCGCATCCATCAAAAATTCCATTTGAAGTGCAAGATTTTCAAGTACTGTAAATCCTTGTGCAATAGATTTATTTAAATTGTTTATTGTTTCTACACTTATATCTTCTTTGGCATAGTTTAGTTTATACATTTCAGGAGTATAAACATCTAATAATTGTTCATACTTGTTTGCAGGCACTAAGTTGCTTGGATTTGTTACTTCGTTCTTTACATCACTACCAACGTAAAAGTGTATATAATCAGAAAGAGTATCAGACCCAAATTCTGGGGTCCATGTATAACACAAATAAAATTCGCCTTCTCGAACTGAACCATCTGGAGACCAAAGAAATCTAAATATGCCATTCTTTATAATTCCAACTGGATCTGACACTTTCTTTATTATTGAATTTGTGTTGTCTCCATATCTGCTCCAAATAGGATCAGAGTCGGATCCTGCTTTATAAACTACATCAGTTTCTGAATAATAAATTTGATTTGACACTATAGATGCATCAAGTTGATATTTCAAGTTTTGAGCAGCAATATAGTCTTCCTCGGTCTGTGTTTCTGCCCATTTTTGAAAAGCCTCTGCATATCTTCGTTGAATATTCAAATCATATTCTTGAACAATAGTAGATTGATTTTTTACTGCATTTAAGTTTCTTTCAACGAAATAAATTTTTATTGTATCAACTTTATATGGGTCAAAATTAAATGTGCCATCAGCTAATGGAGTTAAAAATGTAAATTGTATAATATTGTTTACATTTGTATTCTCAAAATAGTTTTTTACAAACTTGCCATCAATTATCTCACGTTGCGGCTCTGGTGGTCTCCCAGTAGTAGTAGATGTAGTCGTTGTAGGAGCCGGTGTAGTAGTCGTTGTAGGAGCCGGTGTAGTAGTCGTTGTAGGAGCCGGTGTAGTAGTGGTTGTCGGAGCCGGTGTAGTAGTGGTTGTCGGAGCCGGTGTAGTTGTAGTAGTTGTCGGTGCCGGTGTAGTTGTAGTAGTTGTCGGTTCTGGTGTAGTAGTAGTGGTTGTCGGTGCTGGTGTAGTAGTAGTGGTTGTCGGTGCTGGTGTAGTAGTAGTGGTTGTCGGTGCTGGTGTAGTAGTAGTGGTTGTCGGTGCTGGTGTGGTAGTAGTGGTTGTAGGTTCTGGTGTGGTAGTAGTGGTTGTCGGTGCTG
>Ga0222714_10002226_pt1 | contig 20818 bp, 18 predicted proteins | sample C33_3DmetaG_FD_165048 | JGI IMG/M metagenome (GOLD analysis project Ga0222714, IMG submission 165048) | Estuarine water microbial communities from San Francisco Bay, California, United States - C33_3D | ecosystem: Environmental > Aquatic > Marine > Unclassified | place: USA: California...
TTTTTTTTTTCTTGCTGTTTTTTTTTTTTTTTAATTACTGCAGCTTTAGTTTCTATTTTTTTTTTAAAGGGAGTTTTTGGTTTTTTAATAATGCGAAAAATAATTATTTTTTCATCAATGCAACAGGCTGAATTAATATCTAGATTAAGTAAAAAGTTATTTTTTTTAAAAAATAATAAATATCAATCAAATTCTCAAATTATAAATAGTTTTTTGTACAATATTAGAATTTACATTGAGCAAACCTTAATGGCCTTGTTAAGATTATGTGCAGAAACTATAATATGCTCTTTCATTATTGTATTTTTGCTGATTAATTATTTTAAAATATCAATCGTTTTAATAACTTTTTTATTTTTTTTATTCTTAATATATTTTTATCTTGTTCACAAAAAAATTTATCAATATGGAAATGTAGCATCATCGTCATCTGAAAATATGATAGAAATGACCAGCAACATTCTTAATGGATTTAAAGATATAATACTTTATTCCAAAGAAGATATTTTTTTTGACAAATTAAAAAAAAATACTTTCGAAAACATGATAAGTGGGGCTAAAGCTAATTCATACACTCAACTACCAAAGTATTTTTTTGATTCACTTTTGGCAATAAGTTTTATTATATTTTTATATCTAGGCAGAGATATTTTCGACAAAGGTCAAATTCTATTATATTTAAGTGTTACAGGGTTAGCGGCATATAGACTTTTTCCATCTATTTTTCAAATATCAGTTTGTATTTCAAATTTAAGATTTTCTAGATTTCATCTTTCAGAGGTAGCAAGATTATCAAGAGATTTAAATAAAATTAAAGATTTTTATAATAATGAATCAGTAAATCCTGAAATTAATGAAGTTAGATCTTTAGATCTTATAGACATTGATTTCACTTTTTTTTCTAATAAAGATGTAGAAATTTTTAAAAATTTCAACCTAAGTTTAAAAAAAGGAGATTTTTTATTTATATCAGGAGATAGTGGAAGAGGGAAATCAACTTTAGCAAATATATTAACAGGATTTGTAGATATAAATTCAGGAGAAATTTTAATTAATTCAAGAAAACTTAATAACATAAATAAATTTGCAAAAAAATTTATATGTCATTCATCACAAATACCTTTTACAACAAAAGGGAGTATTGTGGAAAATGTAACTATGTTTGACAAAAATGTAAATATTGAAAAATTTGATCAAGTTCTTAAAGACAGTTGTTGTGATGAATTTGTGATCAAGAATAAAATTAACCTAAATCTAGTTTTCAATGATCTTAAAAAAAATTTCTCAGGTGGAGAATTGCAAAGATTACAAATCGCAAGAACTCTTTACTATGATAAAGAAATTATGATTTTTGATGAGTCAACCTCGGCCTTGGAGCATGACTTGGAGGAAAAGATTATTCTTAATTTAAAGAATAAATCAAAAAATAAAATTATCATTTTTATTTCACATAGAGAAATGAATAAAAAATATTTTACAAAGTTTTTAAATTTTTAAAAATGTTAAAAAAATTTGAGTTTAATTTAAATCAAAAAAATTTTTTTTTGAGCATATTTGTTATTTCTTTTTTTTTACCCAACTTTGATTTAACAATAAGAGCTGATCATTTTGCGGTTTATATATTCTTATTAATTTCTTTTTTTTATATTTTTTTGGGTAGTTTTAATTTAAAAATTGCAACTATATTTGTTAAAAATAACAACTTTATAGTAATTGAATTATTTTTATTTATTTTAGTTATAATTTGTTTATTTTTATCAACTATAAATTTTATTTTTACCCCCGATCTTTTTGAACCTTTATTAAAAAATAAAATAAATATTCTTTCAGCTTTAGCTGTGTTAGACAATTATTTATTAAATATTTCGATATTTGTTTTATGTTTTTTCTTTTTTTACAAAGATACAGATGAAATTTTTAATTATTTTGCGCACTTAATAATAATATTACTTTGTATTAACTCAGTTTATTCTTTATTCGAAATTATAGTTGTAAATTTAGATGAAAATTGCTCAGTTTTTAGAAATTCTAAACAAAGTGTATTTTGTACAATTATAGCTGCAATTGATGTAAGCTATTCCAACCCCTCATTTAGCAGTGCAATATTAGATTATATTGAAAGGTCCAATCATAGTTTTCAAGTTAAGAAAGAATTATTACATGTTGGAACAAATAGCACAAGCATTGGCTGGATAAGTTTGACGGCCGGAAGATCTCAGGGTATTTTCAATATGCCAATTGAAGGTGCCGTAATAAACGCAGGTGGTCTTTTATTGCTTTTTATATTATTTTTCTTAGATAAAAAAAATAAATTAGAAAAAATTTCAGAATCCAAGAAAAAATATTATTGTTTTGCTTTTTTCTTATTATTATTATCATCAATTTTGTGTGTTAGTAAAATTACAAGTCACTTTACGTTACCAGCCGCACTTTTCTTAATTTTGCTGAATAGAAAAGAATTAAAATTTATTATATCTTCAAAGTATTTTAAGTTTTCGGCAGCGGTTTTCTTTTTAGTTTTAATTTTATTAGTTAATTTAAATTGGAAGGGATATAATCATTATTATAATCATGCTTTGAGATACTTAATTATTTTATGCGATGTAACAAAAACTACATGCAAATTTCCTGCGGAAATTATTGATTCTAAAGAAAGCATTGCTGCAAATGAAGTTGGCAATTTAGCTAAAAAAATTGACTTCGAAAAAATTTTTTTAGAAACGAAGACAATATTGCCAAACCACAATAAAATTTTTCAGGCATATCTTGATAAAAAGAAAAATATGATTGAATCCGAAACAAACAAAGAATCTTTTGTTGATAAAAATTATTCAAAATCTTTTTATGAAAATATTTTAGTTTACCTAAATTATCTTTCTGGTGGAAGACATGGGTCCATCGATCCCTTTAGTATTACGATTTTAAAGCAAACAGGTTCCATATTGGGTTATGGTGTATTAATTCAAGAGTCTTTCGACCAAATGAAAAATTATTTAGTTTTTTATTCTGGACAGCTATCGTATTACTTATATTTAATATTTGAGATAATTCCATTTTATTTGTTTATTTTGTATAAAAAAAAATTCAAAAATACTCCAATTAAAATAATTTTAATTTTCATATTTTCTCTTTATTTATTAGCATCATTGGGTGGTCCCATATATTTTATGAACCGTGTTAGTGTAATTTATTTTGCAGCTTTAGTATATTTTCTATTAAAATTAAAAATCATTAAAAATAGCAAAAGTAATGTATAATTTTATTTCACGTGACAATTTAGAAATTATTAAAAATAGATATTTTTTTGCAAACAAATTTGTAAAAAATAATAAAATATTAGAAATTGGCTGTGGGTTTGGTATCGGATTTAGATATTTCGCAAGGAGTTGCAAAAGTTATTATGGAATTGATTTAAATAAAGAACATATAAGCTTAGCTAAAAAAAATAATTACAGAAATAAAAATAGATTTAGAGTCTTAAACTTCTCGCAATTAAATCTTCTCAATCAAAAATTTGATACAATAATTTGCCTAGCTACAATTTATTATTTAGATTTTCCCCACTTTTTGAAAATATGTAAAAAATATCTCAATAAAAATGGCAAATTGATTTTTGATACATCTAATAAAAATATTTTAGGATTTGATGGGTCTTGGGACAATCAAACCAAATATTATCAAGTCCCTCAATTAAATCATTATCTGAGCAAAGAGGGTTTCAAGGTAAAAGTATTTGGCGCTTTTCCAATTGAAAAAGCAAACCTAATTACAAATAATAAATATAAAATAAGAGTATTTATAAAAAAATTGGTTAAATCTCTTAATTTGCAATTTTTAAAAATTTGTTTGACCTTTATATTTGACAGAAAGTTTATTAAAATGAAAAATTGTATAGACGATCAAATGAAAAAATACCAATATAAATACCAGTATATTTCACCTGTAAAAAAAAATGACAAATTTAGAGTTATCTTGGTATCAGCAATGTTAAAGAATGTTTAATAAAATTTATCAAAAACTTTTTAGATTTTTAATTACAAGAAATATATTTGATGTATTTCTAGGTAGAATGCTTTTTGGAAATGACTCTACTTTTTCAAAAAATATTCAAGAACATATAGTGTTATTTAAAAACAAAAAAAAATTCTTAATTTCAGAAAATAAAAATCTAAAGATTAACGGTTTTGAAATTGTCAAAGATGCTGTTTCTAGAGAATTAATTCAAAATTTGAAGATTAAATTTAATAAAGAAATAAAGTTGAAAGAAGTTGAATTAAAAAAGAATTTGCGATTTGACTTTTCTAGTATTAATAATCCTTATTTTTTTAATAAATTCCACGAAACTAAAATAATTTTTAATCAAAAATTACATCAAATCTTAGAAAATTATTATAGTGGTAATTTTGAAATATGTAATGTTCATCTGTACAGAATTCTTAAAAATGAAAAAACAAATTCAAAAGATCTTGAATCGTATGGCTCCACCATTTCTTGGCACAATGATGGTTCACGAGCAGATAGTTTAAAAATTTTTATCTCTTTAGAAAAAATTGATGAGGATGGAGGTCCTATGGAATTTATCAATAAAAAAGAAACAAAAGCTATTTTTAAAAGCAGTCTTTTTAATATAAATAAAATTCGAATTGCAAAAAAAATTGAAAGTAAAAATATAATAAAAAAAATGACATTTGCAGATAATGAAGCATATATAATAAACACAAATCATTGCCTACACAGAGCACAATCTCCAATTAAGGGTTATAGAGATCTATTAGTGTATTATTGCAGGTCATCATCCAATCCTTTTAATGGAAGATGGGAAGAAATTGCAACTCAACAAATATATTAATTATTTTATGCCATTAAAAATTCCATTTTATAGATACAATTATTTATACAAAATTTTTGGTAAAAAAATTATAAAAATTATTGATAAAGTCGCATGTGGCGGAAGATATATTATGCAAAAAGAACTTAGTGAATTTGAAAAAAAATTCGCTAATTTTACTGGTAGCAAATATTGTGTCGGAGTATCAAATGCTACAGACGGGCTCCAAATGTTGTTAATGGCATCAGGCATAAAAAAAGATGATGAAGTATTAGTTTCAATGCACACAATGATTGCCACCGCAAGCGCTGTACACTTCGCTGGAGCTAAGCCTGTACCGGTTGGCATTAGCGAAGAGGATTATTTAATAGATCCAAAAAAAATTGTAAAAAAAATAACAAAAAACACAAAGGGAATTATTGTTACTCAATTAAATGGAAGAGTAGCAAAAATGTATGAAATAAAAAAAATAGCTACAAAATACAATTTAATGTTATTTGAAGACTCAGCACAAGCATTAGGAGCCAAATATAAAAATGTACATGCAGGTAATTTTGGCATTGGCGGCTGTTTTAGTTTTTACCCAGCCAAAATACTTGGGTGCCTTGGCGATGGTGGGGCAGTAATAATGAATAGTAAAAAAATATATAAAAAAATATTAGCTTTAAGAGACCACGGAAGAGTAAATAATGATGTTAAAGTATGGGGACTAAATGCTAGGCTAGATAATATTGAGGCTGCAGTCTTGGATTATTTATTAAGTAAAGTTCCTAGTTTTATTGAAAAGAGAAGATATTTTGCAAGTATTTATAATAATGAATTAAAAAAAATTAAAGAAATAAAATTGCCTCCGCTTAACTTTAAAAATTCAGATAATTTTGATGTTTTTCAAAACTACGAAATTAACGCTACTCGAAGTAACGAGCTTTGTGAGTATTTAAAATTAAAAAAAATTGGTACCTTGAGGCAATGGGGAGGAAAATCATTAAATAATTTTAAAAAATTAAAAATGTCTAATGTAGATAGTCAAAGTGATAAAATATTTAAAAATCTAGTGATGTTGCCAATGAATAATTCGATAACTAACAGGGAAGTAAAATATATTGCTCAAAAAATAAAAGAATTTTATGGATATTAAAGAAAAAATTTTTCGCCAAAATGCAAATTTACTAAGAGTAAGAATTTTAGAGCTAATACATAAGACAAAAGCTTCACACATTGGCTCGATATACTCATGTTTAGATATAATTTTTTTTTTATATACACAAATAATTAAATTTAAAAAAAAAAAAGCTAATCATGACTTTATATTAAGCAAAGGACACTCTGGATTGGCTCTTTATGTGTCTTTGGCGCATTTAAAAATAATTAATCAAGAAAACTTAGATACATATTATACTAATGGATCTAAATTTAGCGGACATGTATCTCATCACAATATACCTGGCATTGATTTTTCAACAGGTTCTCTAGGTCACGGGTTATCAATAGGCTGTGGCTTGGCATTTGGTAATATGCTACGAAAGAATAATAAGATAACTTATGTTTTAATGAGTGATGGAGAGTGCGACGAAGGCTCAGTTTGGGAGGCTGCAATGTTTGCTTCGCATCATAAACTAAATAATTTAGTGTGTATAGTTGACTATAACAAGCTACAAAGTTTAAGAAAGGTTAAAGAGACTCTTAATTTAGAGCCATTTGCTGATAAATGGAAATCATTTGGCTGGATAGTAAAAGAAATAGATGGTCACAATTTTAAATCATTAAAAGAGGTATTTCTTAAAAAAAAAATATCAAAACCGCTTTGTATTTTAGCACACACTATTAAAGGAAAAGGGGTTTCCTTTATGGAAAATTCAGTTTTGTGGCATTATCGATCACCTAATGATTTAGAATTTGAGCTTGCTAAAAAAGAACTTCAAAAAGCTATTCATAATTAATTATGAGGGATGATTTCATAAAAACATTAACAGACATTGTTAGTAAAAATAAAAAAATAATTTTAGTCACTGCAGACCTTGGCTTTGGAGTTCTAGATAAATTTATAAAAAAATTTCCAAAAAACTTTTTAAATGTAGGAGTTGCTGAACAAAATATGATAGGAATTGCAACTGGGTTATCCAAAAAAGGATTTAATGTATTTGTTTACTCAATTGGAAATTTTCCTACTCTAAGATGCTTAGAGCAAATTAGAAATGACGCTGTATATCATGAATCTAATGTAAAAATTGTTACTGCTGGAGCCGGATATAGCTACGGACCACTTGGTTTTTCACATCATGCAACCGAGGATGCGAGTATTATGAATGCAATTCCAGAATTAAAAATAATTTCACCATATAATTCATTTGAAACTATAATGGCTACAAAATATTTAGCTAAAAACAAGGGAACATTCTATTTTAGATTAGATAAAAAAAGAGCTAATGAAAAATTAGAAATAAATAAGGAAATTTTCAATAAATTTCAGTTTGGTAAAATATCTAAAATTCTTAACGGTAAAGATCTTGTAATTTTTTCATATGGAGGAATATTGAACGATGTAATTGAAATATGTAATAATTTAAGAAATAAAAATATAAAGTCAACTTTATTTAGTTGTCACTCTTTAAAACCACTTGATAAGAATGGTATAAAAAAAATTTGTAGAAAGTTTAAAAAAATATTTGTAATTGAAGAAAATTCATTAATAGGTGGATTGGGAAGTGAAATTAGTAGATTGTGTCTGGAAAACAATATTAATCCTCCAATATTTAAGACTTTTGGTATTAAAGATAAATTTATAAAAGAAGTTGGTGATAGGAAACATTTGTTAAAAATTTCTAAAATTGATAAACAATACATTTTAAAAAAAATTTTAAGCTATTTTTAAATGAAAATTTTGCAGGCCTATATATTTTTTTCAATTAAATTTGCCGGAGGAACATCAGATTTGATGTTCAAACTATGTAAGGCGCTTGAAAAAAAAGATATAAAAAATACGGTTTTATGTGGTTCACATCAATTTGATAGTGAATTATCAAAAAAACTTACAAACACTTCTTTTGTAGTTTGCAGGTCTTTTTTTGACAATTTGGGATTTTCGATTACGCCTGGGTACATAAGTTATTTATATAAAAATTTAAAATATTTTGATTTAGTTCATATGCATGTTTATAGGACATTTCAAAATGTAATAATTTATTTATTCTGTAAAATTTATAATGTTCCATATATTATGGATGCACACGGTTCAGTTCCATACTTTACAAATAAAAAATTATTAAAAAAAATTTATGATTTTTTAATTGGAAAAAAAATTTTGAAGAATGCAAAATATTTAATTGCTGAAACTGAAATTGGTAAAAAAGAGTATTTAGAATTATTACCAAGTTTAGATAAAAACAAAATAAAAATAATTTCCCCACCTTTTGATACTGATGAATTTGAAAGAAATTTTGAAAAAAATAAATTTAGAAACAAATACAATATTTCCAATAGTACTAAAATAATTAGTTTTTTAGGTAGAATTCATTTTATTAAAGGTATAGACTTCTTGTTAAAAGGATTTGCTGAATTGATAAAAGATAATAATGTAGATTATCTTTTGTGTCTCATAGGTTCAGATGATGGTTTTTTAGATCAAACAAACAAATTAATAAATAAACTTAATATTCAAAAAAAAGTTAGATATATTGGATTTCTTTCTGGAGATGAAAAAAATGACGCATTATTTGATTCGGATTTAGTCGTTCAGCTTTCAAGGCAAGAACAGGGAGCGTGGGCACCTATAGAAGCAGTGCTTTGTGGTACGCCAATATTAGTGACAAAAGATACAGGAAGTGGAGAAGATATAAAAAGATTAGATGCCGGAAGATTGGTAGATTTCGGTGATGTTGAAGAGTTTAAGAAAATAGTAATAAACATTTTTGAAAACTATCAAGTTCATTTAGACAAAACTAACAAAGCTAAAAAATATATAATAGACAACCTTTCTTTTAATGGAAGAGTAAAAGAATATTTAGATATATACAAAAAATAATGAGATTATTAATAATAACACAATATTTTTGGCCAGAACAATTTATTATTAATGATGTAGTTGATAAAATTAAAAAAAAAAATGATGTAACAGTTTTTACTGGAAAACCAAATTATCCTGGTGGAAGTTTTTTTAAAGGGTATAATTTTTTTAATAATACTTACGATACGTACAAAGGAACCCAAATCATCAGATGTCCAGTAATCCCGAGGTTTAAATCTAGTAGCCTTAATCTTATTGTTAATTATTTTTCCTTTATGTTTTTTGGAACTATTTATTTAGTTTTATTAATTTTTAAAAAATTTGATTATATTTTCGTTTATCAGACATCCCCAATTTTTTCAGTTATACCAGCAATAATATTTTCTAAAATTAAAAAAATTCCCTTAATAATTTGGGTCCAAGACTTGTGGCCCGAAACATTAACAGGAACATATCATGTAAAATATAAGTTTATTTATAACATTGCTAAATTTTTTTGCAAAAAAATTTATGAACGTGCTGATATTATTTTCTCCCAATCAAATTCAATTAAAGAAAATTTAAAAAAAAAATTTAAAACGAAAAAAATTTTTTATCTTCCTAACATTATTCAAAATTCAATTAAACCCATTACAAATTCACGTTTTCGAAAAGAAATGAAATTAGATAAAAGTAAGAATATAATGTTTGCTGGTAATTTCGGGGATGCACAAAATCTAGAAATCTTGATAAAATTAGCTGTTAAATTTAAAAAAAATAAAAATTTAAATTTTTTATTAGTTGGAACTGGATCGAAACGCAATTACTTAGAAGAGAAAATTAATAAATTAAAATTAAAAAACATTATATTACTTGGTCATCAAAGTGTAAAAAAAATGTCATTATATTTTTCTTTAGCAGATTTTATGGTTATAACTTTAAAAAATAATAAAATTTTTTGGATTACCGTCCCGAATAAACTCATTGCATATATGGCTGCAGGAAAACCTATAATTTCTTTTGCAAAAGGTGAAACTTCTAATATTGTAGAAAAAGCAAAATGTGGCTATTTTATTAATGAGTATTCAATTAAAAATATTACAACAGTTTTAAAAAAAGCAATTAAATCAAAAGAAAGTAAAATTAAGTATTTTTCTTTAAATTCCCGCAAATATTACGAACGTAATTATAATCAAAATTTATTTTATAAAAAATTTATCAATGGAATAAAAATTTATGAGAATACTGAAGCAAATTTATTCAGATATACTAAAAGATATATTTAAATTAATTATAATTTTTATTTTTTTAAAAAAGTTTAAGAATGATAAAAAAAACAATTTAGTCCTCATAAACAATCAATATCATGAAGATTTTTCATGGATAAACTATATAATAGGCAATATTTTAAAAACCAAAGGTTTTGGTGTTAAGTTCATTGTGTGTGGAGGAAATAACTATTGCGAGAGAATGACTCACACAATCCAAAAACCAAATTGTAGAATTTGTCATATAGGAAACGTACTTAAACTTAAATCATTTAATCACGACTATATTTTGCAAAATAAAAAAAAAAATAAAAATAATTTATTAAAAAGCTATATAAGTATAAAAAAATTTTTTAAAAAACTTGTAATTAATAATGTCAATTTTTCATTAGATTTTAAGACAAGTTTTTTGCATTATTTTAAGGGAATGGTCACTGACAATATCAATTGTAGTGTAGTCAATAAAATGTACTCCACATTAGTTAATACAGTCTTTTCAATTAAAAAAATCATAAAAAATCAAAAACCAATAAAAATTGTCACTATTAACGGTAAAAATATACAAACGGGTATTTTGTATAATTTAAGTAAAAAAAATAAAATTGATTGTTACACTTGGGATGTTTTCCAACAAGGTTTTAACGGCATATTATCAAAAAACTCGATAGCTCACGAACAGCATATATCCAAAAAAACTTGGGACATTGAAAAAATAAAAAAAATAAAAAAAAGTGATCAAAAAATAATAAAAAATTATATGCACTCTCAATCCAAAAGTTTAAATACGCCTTACAAATATTACGATAATAATATAATTAACCAAAAAAATAAAATTTTTAGATATCTTAACTTGGATATGGAAAAAAAAATTATTTCTATATTTCCCAATACTGATTGGGACTCATCAACAATTGGTCTCGATGATGCTTACGATGATCAATATCATTTTATTCATGAAATGATTAAATTTTCTAAAAATAATCAAGATTATAATGTAATTATTAGATGTCATCCTGGTGAGCAAAAAGTAGGTTATCACCTTAGATCTACAAGACCACTTAATCAATATATAAAAGAAGAATTTAAAAACGATATGCATAGCAATTTAAAAATTGTAGACGGTTTGTCGAATATATCTAGCTATGCCCTCGCTCAATTATCAGATCATAGAATCGTTTATACTTCAACATTAGGATTGGAATTTAGTTATATGGGCCTGAAAACGCTTGTAGCCGGAAACGCTTATTATAAATATAAAGGATTTACTTGTGATATTAAAACACATAATTCATTACTTAAATATTTTAAAAATAATTATAATAAAAATTTAAGTAAAAAAGAATTTTTTCTATTAGAAAAATTTATATTCTTGTCAAAATTTAAAAGGTTATTTAAGTTAGATTATTTTATAAATCATAAATTTTATCCTTCATTAAAAGAAATAAAAAAAATGAATGAAAATCAATTATACAATAATATTGTAAATTTTATACTAGATAAGCGTAGTTACCTTAATTTATCCAAATAGATGAAAAAAATTTTAATCTTGGGTATTTCTAGCATGATAGGTAATCAATTGTTTGATTATCTAATTAAATCAAGAATACCTACCTTTGGAACCTCTAGATTTATTAAAAAAAAAAAATCTAATATTTTTTACTATGATCCTGAGGTAAATTTTAGTCATATTCAAAAATTAATAAAAAAAATAAAACCTAATATAATAATAAATACCATAGGAGTAATAAAACACAGAAAAGAAATAAATAATTTCTACCGTACTATTTATATAAATTCTATTTTTCCTCATAGACTTGCGCAAGTAATTATTAATACTAAAATAAAATTAATTCATTTAAGTACAGATTGTGTTTTTAGTGGACAAAAAGGTAATTATTCCGAAACTGATATTCCAGACTCAGATGATCTTTATGGTATTTCAAAGAGCTTAGGTGAAATAAAATATAAAAATTGTTTGACAATTCGTACAAGCTTTATAGGTTTTGAAAATAAAAATAAAAATGGCTTTCTAGAATGGATTTTAAATAACAAAAATAAAACAATCAATGGTTTTTCTAAAGCATTTTATAACGGATTGACAACTTTAGAAATTTCAAAAAAAATTTTAAAAATTATAAATCTAGGATTGCCTATTAATGGGCTTTTTCATCTTTCTTCTCAAAAAATAAGTAAATATGATTTAATTTTGTTGATAATAAAAAAATTTAATTTAAAAAAAGAGTTAATTAAGGATAATAGTTTTTATTGTGATAGAACTCTTAATTCAGAATTAATTAAAAAAAAGTTAAAGCTTACCGTTCCGGGATGGGAAAAAATGATTGATGAAATGGTAAATATATATGAAGCTAAAAAATAAAACTGTTTTAGTTACTGGCGGAACAGGTTCACTGGGTCAGAAATTTGTTGAAAGAGTATTGAGTGGCGAAATGGGTCTGCCGAAAAAAATTATCGTTTTTTCTCGTGATGAGAGTAAACAGCACGATATGCGTATCAAATGGATGAATACAAATAAACAATCAGATAATTTGATATTTAATAATTTTAAACGGTTATTGGAATTTAGAATTGGGGATATAAGAAATTATGATGATATCTTTGCGGCTGCTAAAAATGCAGATGTGATTATAAATGCTGCTGCACTAAAGCATGTTCCCGTATGCGAGTATTTTCCTGAACAGGCTATATTAACTAACTGCATGGGTGCGATAAATCTTGTAAAATGTATTAATAATCATAACCTTAAAGTTAATACTGTTGTGGGAATAAGTACTGACAAAGCGTCATCCCCAATAAATGTAATGGGCATGTCTAAAGCTATTCAAGAAAGAATTATGATAGCTTCAAATATTTTTTCTAAAAAAACTAGGATTATGAATGTACGTTATGGAAATGTAATTGCGTCAAGAGGATCGGTACTGCCTTTATTCGCTCATCAAATTAAAAGTCAACATAATTTGACAATAACAGACAGAAAAATGACAAGATTCTTATTAAACTTAGATCAGGCAGTAGATACAATCTTCTTTGCAATTAAGCATGGTAGGCATGGCGATACTATTGTCCCCAAGGCACCTTCGTGTAAAGTTGAAGATATAGCCAAGGTTTTACTCAGCAATAAAAAATATAAACGTAAGATAGAAGTTATAGGGATACGACCTGGCGAAAAAATTCATGAAGTGATGGTTACAAATGAAGAGGCAAGAGGTTGCTATCAAATAAAAAATTATTTTAGAATACAATCAATGCTACCTGAGTTGGACACTGGAAACCACGGTAAAAGAATTAAAGCCGAATATTCGTCAGAATTTCCTTTGCTAAATATTAATGAAGTTAAAACCCTTTTAATTAAAAATAAAATAATTGATACAAATTGCAATATCTTAATCTAATTCCAATTATTTATGAAAATAGTTACAATTGTAGGTACTAGACCAGAACTTATAAAATTGTCAAAAATAATTCCTTTATTAGACAAATATTATAATCATATTTTAATTCACACGGGACAGAACTTTGACTATGAATTAAATCAAATTTTTTTTAAAGATTTGCAAATTAGGAAGCCTGATTATTTTCTAAATATCAGAAATCAATCTGCGTTAGGAACTATAGGAAACATTCTAATTTCTCTTGATGATTTATTAGACAAACTTAAGCCAGATTGCTCTTTAATTTATGGTGACACTAATAGTTGCTTATCAGCTTTAGCACTTAAAAAAAAAAAAATACCTATATTTCATTTGGAGGCAGGCAATAGAAGTTTTGACGAAAATATACCAGAAGAAATTAATAGAAGGATAATTGATCATATTAGTGACATCAATCTTGTTTTAACAGAACATGCCAGAAGATATTTAATTCAAGAAGGAATAAAACAAGATCTTATAATAAAAATTGGATCATGTATGAAAGAAGTATTGTTGTATAATTTGAATAATATAAAAAAATCTAAAATATTAAAAATATTAAGATTAAAAAAAAAGAGTTATTTTTTATTAAGTTTTCATCGAGAGGAAAATGTTGATAGTGCCTCTAGGTTAAAAGATATAATTGATTCAATAAAAAAAATTAGCGAAAAATTTAAAAAAAAGTGTATAATTTCTACACATCCAAGAACAGAGAAGAAATTAAAAAATATTGGATTGTATAGAAATAGTAGTAAAATTTTTTTTTCGAAACCACTTGGTTTTTTTGATTATAATAAACTTCAGTTAAATTCATTTTGTACTTTAAGTGATAGTGGCACAATTACTGAAGAGTCAGATTTGTTAAATTTTCCGGCAATTACTATAAGAGATTCTCATGAGAGGCCCGAAGGCATGGATGCTGGCACTTTAGTAATGAGCGGCGTTAGATATGAAAACATTGAAAAAGCAATTAAAATGGTAACAGATAAAAAAAACTATTTGAAAAGAGATTTTGTTAATGATTACAATACTAATTGCACTTCCCATAAAGTTGTAAAAATTATTTTAAGCTATACAAATTTAATCAATAAAAAAATATGGTTCAAATAAGTAAATATAAAATCTTATATAATTAATTTAAAAGATTTTTATTATGATCATATTTATTATTTGATAAATTATTAAAATTTTTTGTATCTTAAAATAAAAAGATATAAAAAACTAAATGAGTAAGTTTTTTAAATCTATAATGGGCTATTATAGACGGAAATAATAACAACTGTGCTTAAAACTGCTAATGAGAATGTAAAATTAATAGATCTATTTTGCTATTTTTTTTTATATTAAAATTTTTTTATAATGTATGATTTCTAAAAGTGTAGAAGCAAATAAAATAAACTTAAGTAATGTACAATTTTTTCTTTTATGCACTATTCCCTATAGTTTAGTATTTTCTATCTTTGTGGCTGATTTTTTTTTAGTTCTAATATGTTTTTTATTCATAATAAAAAATATAAAAGAAAAAAAAAATTATTTTAACAACAATTTCTTTAAATTTTTTTTTATATTTTGGATATACATTAGTGTGAGATCATTGTTTGCAGAAGATATATTTTTTTCTTTAAAATCTTCATTGCTCTTTATTAGAGTTGGAATTTTTGCTGTAGCAGTTAAATTCTTAATAGAAGAAAATCCTAAAAGAATCTATGTTTTATTTATTATATTAGCTTCCTTTCTTCCTATTGTAGCAGCAGATGGCCTGTTGCAATTTTTTACAGGAAAAAATATTTTTGGATATTACGTTAAACCAGGCAGATTATCTGGCTTTTTTAATACAGAACTTATTTTTGGAAGCTATATAGCTAGAATGACCCCAGTTATGATTGGTATCTATTTTTATTGCAAATATTTAAAATTAATATCACAAAAAAAATCGGACTTTTACTTTTTAATTATAATAATTTTTTTATTTTTTTTAGTCCTATTATCAGGCGAGAGGGTTGCTAATGCTTATTTTTTTATTATAATTTTTTTTTCTTTTTTATTTTTCAAAATTACTATATCAAAAAAAATTGTAACTTTTTTCTTTGTAATTTTATTGACTATTTTCATTTTTTTTAGAAGTGAAGTTGTCAGTCAAAGACTAATCTTTTTCACTTTAGATCAAATGCAATCTAACACTTATCAAGCACAAATGAAATCTAACACTGATCAAACAGAAGTATCAAAATATTTTCCAACATACATATTTAGTGTTGATCACCATAATCATATACTTGCTGCATACGAAATATTTAAAGAAAATATATTTTTTGGTTCTGGTGTTAAAATGTTTCGAATAATTTGTGATCAAAGATACAAAGTTAACAAACACTCTTGCTCAACTCACCCGCACAATTTAATTATGCAATTTCTTGCAGAAACAGGAATAATAGGTTTATTTTTTTATTTTTTATCATTGTTTTATATTTTAATAAAAATATTTAAAATTATAATAGGGGTAATGTATTACTCGATTAATAATAATGATAAAGCAAAGTTTTTTTTCTTAATAGCATTATTTATAGGATTATTTCCAATCATACCCTCCGGTAACTTTTTTAATAATTGGATTTCAATAATTTCTTTTTTGCCAGTTGGTTTATATATTTCAAAAATAAAAAAAACTTTTTAAAATGACAATTTCATTTTATTTAATATTAATTATTAATATTTTATTTTGTATATTTTTTAACAAAATTCAGAAAAAGCTTAATATCTTTGATAAACCAGATAAAAAAAGAAAATTTCATAAAAAAGTTATTTCTTCAGCTGGTGGTGTCTTATTTTTTTTATGCATATTCATTTATTTTATTATAAATTTTCTTGAGTTTGATCAAAACTCATTGTCCCTCAGAGAAAATTTTTCATTAAGTATTGTTATCATTTCTTTTTTTGTCATTGGTATTTATGATGATAAATTTTTATTAGATGTATACCCAAGACTTCTTTTGAGCTTTATTTTAATTTTATCTTTTTTGCTTTTAAATGATGATTTTATTTTAAAACAATTAACTTTTAGTTTTTCAAATTCTAATATCCAGCTTAAAAATTTTTCCATATTATTTACAATACTTTGCTCACTTTTGTTTATTAATGCATGCAATATGTTTGATGGAGTTGATTTGCAATTTGGTTTATATGTATTGTTCTTAAGCGTTTTGTTTTATACTAAAAATATTCTACCAAATTTACAGCTGATTATTTTAATTTGCTGTTTTAGTTTTTTATATTTTAATTATAATAAAAAATTATTTATTGGAAATAACGGTACATTAATAATTGGATTGCTCTTTTCCTTGATATTTATAAAATTTTACAATTCATCAACATATTATTTTTATGCAGATGAAATTTTTTTATATATGGCCATCCCTGGATTTGACTTAGTTAGAGTTTGTTTCCTAAGATTGCTAAAAGGAAGAAATATGTTCTCATCTGATAGAAATCATCTGCATCATCTATTACTAAAAATACATACCCTACCCAAGTCTATTTTGATAACTCAATGTCTTATTATAATTCCAATAATTTATGCATTAATTACAAAACAATATTTAATGAGTTGTTTTGTTTCATTATTATTTTATATTATTGTCATTGCATATACTAAAATTAAAATAAATAACTTATTTAAAAATTAGTTTTTTAATTTCAAATATTTTGGAGGCTTTACATATATTTGTTAGAACTGTTAAAAGCTATACATTGTTACAAATATTTTTATTTCCAACATGGTCGCAAATATATTATCTTTAAATAGGCGAATGTTTATTTATTAGGGTATTTTTTCCTAAGTTTTAACTATTTCTAGAAGTTTTTATTGATCAAATTATTTGATAAAAAATTTTCAATACTTGTATTTTTAAAAATTATATCTATAAATGCTCTGCCTGGTAATTATTGCGAAGAGGTCATACCCGATCCCATTCCGAACTCGGAAGTCAAGCTCTTCAGCGCCGATGGTACTTTGCCTTAAGGTATGGGAGAGTAGGTCGTTGCCAGGCTTAACAAAACTCTATACATAACTCTCAAAATCATTTTCATGAAAAATATTCTTGTTATCACAGGCGGAGCAGGTTTTGTCGGATCAAATTTAATCGAATTATTACTTAAAAAAACAAAATATAAGATTATTAGTATTGATAATTATTCTACTGGTTCTAAACAAAATCATATTAAGAATAACCGAGTAACTTATATTAACTCTAATACGACCAATATAGATTCGGTATTAAAAGCTTATAGAAAAAAAATAAATGCTATATTTCATTTTGGTGAGTTTGCAAGAATTTTTCAAAGCTTTTTAAAATTTGATGAATGCTTTCATTCCAATTCAATTGGAACTAAAGCGGTATTTAAATTTTGCCTAGATCATAACATCAAATTAATTTATTCTGCAACCTCGGCAAGTTTAGGTAATAGCGGAATGGATAAAAATTTATCACCCTATGCTTTTACTAAATCTAAAAATTTAGAACTTTTAGAAAATTTAAAAACATGGTTTAATTTTAAATTTGAAGTTATTTATTTTTATAATGTGTATGGGCCAAGACAAATTAGAAAAGGTACTATGGCGACAGTGGTTGGTATTTTTGAAGATCATTATTTGCGCCGGAAACCATTACCCGTGGTTAAGCCAGGAACTCAAAGCAGAAAATTTACCCACGTCCTAGATACAGTTGAAGTTTGTTATAAAGCTTGGAAACAAAATGAAAATAAGCACTATGCAATTTCTGCAGCTAAAAGTTATTCTATTATTAAGTTAGCGAAATTATTTTGCTCGAAGATTAAATACCTACCCAAAAGACCAGGTGAACGCTATGCCTCTGCGCTTAATAGTATGAATTTAAATAATAAAATTCACAATAAAATTGGAAGAATTACATTGGAGTCTTATGTCACAAAATTTCTACAAAAACACTCCTTTACAAAAAGTCGTTAGTTATATATCTGGTAAGCCTATGAAAGTTGTAAGTTCTTTAAAATCATTGAAAAAAAGAGACATTAATAACAAGGTCGTAAGACGTAGAGGTAAAACTTACGTTATTAATAAAAAAAATCCTCGCATGAAAGCCAGACAAGGTTAAGCAGCCTCCATGGATATTCAAGAACAAAAAAAAACCTGGTCTAATTTTGTTAAGTTGGTAGTTTGGGCTTCAGTGGGAGTGATTGCTATTCTGGTTTTAATGGCAATTTTCTTGTTATAATTTAGTCATTATAAATAAAAAATATTTGATTTTTTTTTTGCGAATAGTTTTATCTCGGGGTAATAAGTTTATATGATTGCAAGTTCGATTGTAGAAAATAATCAAGATGAAAAAAGAATTATATTTTCTTTAGATGTTATCAAAAAATATACCAAAAGTGGCATTGCTGTTTATTTACCAAAAGGTTATGGACATGCTTCAAATATTAGTGATGAAGCTTTGCAACATAGTGGAGCCAAGATTGATGAGGAAGAGCAGATTTTAGCTAAAACTGATGTATTGCTCATGATTTCTTTAGATCAGGATAAAGTGAGCGATAAACTAAAAAAAAATGCAAGTATTGTAGTTACAGATTTTGATAAAAATAATAACAGCGTCCTTAATAAGTTAAAAAATAAACAGATAAATCTTTTTGCTCTTAATTATTTACCAAGAATTACCAGAGCTCAGTCTATGGATATTTTATCATCACAGGCAAATCTTGCAGGATATAAAGCGGTGATTGATTCAACTTACGAATTTAACAAAGCGGTGCCGATGATGATGACTGCTGCTGGCACGGTTTCGCCTGCTAAATTTTTCGTTGTTGGTGCAGGTGTTGCTGGTCTACAGGCTATTGCAACCGCTAAAAGATTAGGCGGTGTTGTTTCGGCAACTGACGTAAGGATGGCATCTAAAGAACAGGTTGAAAGTTTAGGAGGAAGATTTGTATTTGTAGAGGGATCAGAAAATTTAGAAACCGCCGGAGGTTATGCAAAAGAGGCAAGTGAAGATTTTAAAAAAAAACAAGAAGCATTATTAAAGGAAACAGTAAAAAAACAAGATATTATTATCTGCACTGCTCTAATTCCGGGTAAAAAGGCGCCACGAATTATTACTGAAGAAATGGTGTTATCGATGCAACCAGGATCAATTATTTGTGATTTAGCAGCAGCCCAAGGCGGTAACTCTGCATTCTCTGAACCAGGAAAAATAGTAGAAAAACAGGGAATAAAGATTATTGGTTATACTAATTTTCCATCTAGAATTTCTGAAACTTCTTCAAATTTATTATCAAAAAATATTTTTAATTTTATAGAACTTATTTATGACAAGGAGAAAAAATTAATTAAGATTGATCAAGAAGATGAAATTATTAAAAACGTATTAATGACAGGAGCAATATAAATGGATATCGACCCTTTTGTATTTAGATTTGCAATTTTTATACTTTCTATTTTTGTAGGATATTATGTAGTTTGGAGCGTAACCCCAGCTTTGCATACTCCTTTAATGTCTGTTACCAATGCCATTTCATCAGTTATTATTGTGGGAGCATTAGTTGCGGTGGCAGTTTCAAATTCAGAAAGTTCAAGTATTTCTATGTGGTCTGGTTTTTTTGGAATTTTACTTGCAGCTATTAATATTTTTGGCGGATTTTTAGTCACAGCTAGAATGTTGAAAATGTACAAAAAAGGAAAAAAATAACAACAATGCTCTCAGGAAATTTAACTGCCTCTTTGTATTTGGTATCAGGCATATTTTTTATTTTAGCATTACGAGGCTTATCATCTCCAGAAACTTCAAGAACTGGTAACTTATTTGGTATTTTAGGAATGATACTAGCAATAGTCGTTACTCTTCTCTCGGTAAAAGACTTAACGATTTTAGTTAATAATTTACTTTATATTTTAGTGCCACTTATCATAGGCGGTCTCATTGGAGCTATCATTGCAGCCAGAATAGCCATGACTTCTATGCCACAACTAGTTGCTGGTTTTCATAGTCTCGTAGGATTAAGTGCAGTTTTGATTGCAGTTTCTGCATTTTACAACCCAGATTCTTTTGGCATCGGAACTTTCGGTAATATTAAATTTGCATCGATTATTGAAATGTCGATTGGAGTTTCGATTGGCGCCATAACTTTTTCAGGATCTTGCATTGCATTTTTAAAATTACAAGGACTAATGTCAGGATCACCAATTACTTTTAAAGGTCAACATTTGATCAACTTGTTCATAGGAATAGCTATTATTTTTTTGATTTCATATTTAACTATTAATCAATCAAAAAATATATTTTGG
>Ga0222714_10002228_pt1 | contig 20798 bp, 18 predicted proteins | sample C33_3DmetaG_FD_165048 | JGI IMG/M metagenome (GOLD analysis project Ga0222714, IMG submission 165048) | Estuarine water microbial communities from San Francisco Bay, California, United States - C33_3D | ecosystem: Environmental > Aquatic > Marine > Unclassified | place: USA: California...
GGCCTCCTTGGCGAGAGCGGTGCAGCATAATCTATCTTAGATAGATAAACAGACCCCCGATTAGAAATAATCGGGGGTTTTGTTATATTTGTTACTATTTATAATTGATATTGGTTAAAAACCAAATTACACAATAATTGGAGGATTTTATAAAATGGCTGGTAAACTTTCTTTAGCTAGAATGAGAGCATTACTCTCTGCTAATTCAATGACTTCTGTAGAGACTTCTGGTGATGCAACTGTAGGTTCTGGTTTAGTTCTTAGCGACGTTGGCACAGTAGCAGCTTCTGGCTCTAATATTGCCACGGCACAAGCTTTCACAACACATGTTACAATAGTAACTGCTGCTGATGGCACAAAGGGTGTCAAACTCCCAACAGGTGCAACAACTGGCGAGGTTTATGTTGTAGGTAATCACGCTGCCGCAATATTAAAACTTTATGCTACTAGTGAAACATTGAACGGTGTTGACGGTGCTACTGGTTTATCAGTCAGCGGTTCTGCTTCAGCTTTGTGTGTTAAGAGTGGTGCATCAACTTGGACAGTAGTTCTTCCATAATAGAACATTTAGGTTAGTTTAAAAAGAAGCCCTCCTTATTTGGAGGGTTTTCTTTTATTTATAACTATTTACCATTGAAGGAGTATCTTCTTAATGGCAGTTCCAAATTTGCTTCCACAAAGCACTTTAAGTGCAGTAGTTTTACCAGTTACTGGAAGCCCATCAGAAGTCACACAATATTTACCATTTGCAGTATACTCTGGCTCAACATCGTTTCTATCTGGTGCAGCCGACCAAGTTGCTTATGTTTATAAGAAATTAGGTGGTGATGTATTAGATATTGAATTAACAGTTGGTAATGTTTATGCTGCTTATGAAGAAGCGGTATTAGAATACTCATACCTTATCAATCTTCATCAAGCACAAAACTCACTACCAACATTACTTGGAAAAACAACTGGTACATTTGACCATACTGGTGAATTAACAACCGATATTGGCGGCAAAGCAGAGTTAGCATATCCAAAGTATAATCTAGATTATCTACGCCACTTTGGAGATGCATTTGCCCAAGAGGCTGGTATAGGTATGAACTCCTCTATCTATTCAGCATCAATACCAATAGTTGAAGAAATACAAGATTATGATATTCAAGCTATAATACAATCCGCATCCTTAAACAACTATGACCCAGCAACTGGTGGTCCTGTATTGTTCTCTGGTTCACTAGCTGGTAAGAAAATAACCGTAAGAAGATTTTATTACAGAACACCAGCTTCTATGTGGAGATTTTTTGGATATTACGGTGGTCTTAACGTAATTGGCAATTTATCAACTTATGGTCAATATGCAGACGATAGTACATTTGAAGTAATTCCTGCATGGCACAACAAATTACAAGCTATGGCTTATGAGACTTCTATTTACACTAGAAATTCTCACTATTCATATGAGATTATAAATAATAAGCTTAGAATCTTTCCAGTTCCAAATTCGTTTACTCCTCAATACTTCTGGATTGATTTCAGCGTAGAAGAAGATGGATGGAAGCAAAGCAATAATGATGCTGGAACAAATCAATCTGCTGGTATCAATAATATGAACACACTTCCATTTGCAAACTTACCATATGAAAATATCAACTCTATTGGTAAGCAATGGATTAGAAGATTCTGTCTGGCTCTCTGCAAAGAGATATTGGGACAAATACGTTCAAAATTCTCAACAATTCCTATTCCCGGTGAATCTGTTACTCTTAATGGAACAGCCCTAATCTCCGAGGGTAAGGAACAACAAGAGAAGTTAAGAGAAGAATTAAAGACAATGCTTGAAAAGATAACATATAGCAAACTTGCAGAGCAAACAGCCAATGATGCAGAAAATCTTCAAAAGACTGTCTCTAAAGTACCACAGAACATATTTGTAGGATAACATGGAAGCAGATTTAAAAGAACTACATTTTAACCCATCCACAATTGAAACAGTAGATACCGCTTTTTATGAATGGGTCAATGAAACGATGAATGTATGGGCACAAACATCAGAAGGGTGGAAGAAGGTTCCTGTTATTTGGTTATCAGCAGAACGAGCCTTCCAGATGAAATCAGATAAAGATATTCGCGATTCTTCTGGTATGGTTAAACTCCCAATCATAACTATTGAGAGAACGTCAATCAACAAAGACCCCACTAAAACGGGTGCATTTCCAGCTAACATACGACCAGTAAACGATGAACAAGGTGGCTATTTAACTGTTGCTCGTAGAATAAATCAAGAGAAATCTAATAACTTTACTAGAGCAACAGTAGCAAATAGAAGATTTGGACTGCGTGACCCAAGAGCAATACAGAAAACCGTATATCAAACAATAACTGTACCAATACCTGTGCATCTGAACATCACATATGCATTAAATGTCAAGTGTGAATTTATGCAACAATTAAACCAAGTTGTTACTCCTTTCTTTGCAAAGAACGGAAACACTAAACATTTTGTTTTTGTTTCTAAAGATAAGCATAAGTTTGAAGCTTTTATAAAAGGTGATTTTGGAACTACAAGCAATTCAAACAATCTTGCAGAAGAAAGAAAACTATATACCTCAAAAATAGAAATAGAAGTATTGGGTCGAATTTTTGGCTCTGACTTAAATCAAGAGAAACCAAAGATAGTTGTTAGAGAAAATGCAGTAGAAGTTAAAATTGGAAGAGAAAAAACAATACTTAGAGAAGATTAGTCTTTTCAGATAATGTAATACTATTTATTTATGATTTTCAAATTATTATCGTATTAGGAGAGCTTTAGCATGGCAGCAACAAGATTTAAGTTCGTTTCTCCCCGCATTTTTGTAAACGAAATTGACCAATCACAATTACCTGCAACACCAATCGGTGTTGGCCCAACTGTTATCGGTCGTTTCCAAAAAGGCCCAGCAATGCGTCCAGTACGTATTAGCTCACTTGCTGAATTAACTGATGTATTTGGTCAACCAGTAGCTGGTCGTAAAGGTGGAGATTTATGGCGTGATGGTAATACATTAGGCCCAACATATGCTGCTTATGCTGCACAAGCATGGTTAGCTAACAATAATTCTATCAACATTGTAAGATTGCTTGGTACTCAACATTCTACTGTTCCAAACGGTGACGCTGGTTCTGCTGGTTGGAAGACCGATAACACAGATGCTGCCACAAGTGGTGGTGCTTATGGTTTGTTCTTGGCTCCATCTGGTGCTGCTGCTACTACAGTTAATGGTACACTTGCTGCTATATGGTACTTAAATGAAGGTTCGATGGCACTTTCTGGTACAAGAGCAGGTTCAACTGATACGGTATCTGGTTCAAACGTTCTTCTAAAATCACAAGGAGAATACTCAGAGTTTAAAGCCATTGTTTATAATGCTGCTGGTACTGCAACCCCAGTAACATTTAACATGAATAAAGATTCGTCAAAATATATTAGAAAGGTATTCAATACGAATCCAGTATTAACAAACACCACCGTAACAAGAACGGCAAATGCCAAATCATATTGGCTTGGCGAGTCTTTCATTCGTTCATATGATGAAATTGTTGGCGCAGTATCATCCTCTGCTGGTGAAGTATATGGGTTCATTGCTCCATTGGCCTCTGGCTCAAATTATGGTTCTGTTCACAAAAGACCAATGGCAGCAGCAAAAACAGGATACGTAATTTCACAAGACCTAACAGTAGATACTGCTTCCTATAGCCCAGCATCTCAAACAAAACTTTTCCGTATCTCAGCACTTGATTCTGGTGAATGGGAAAGCAAAAATCTTAAAATTGCAATCGAAGATATCAGAGGACCAAGAAACGAATATGAAAATTACGGTAGTTTCTCGGTTGTTGTTCGTGGCGCACAGGACTCAGATGCAGCACCACAAATTCTTGAAAGCTTTGCTGGATTAAACCTTGACCCAACATCTACCAATTATATTGGTAAAAGAATTGGTGACAAATATTTAGCTTGGGATGATGTTGAAAATCGTTATTCTGAATATGGTACTTATGCTAACCAATCACAATACATTTATGTAGAGATAGAGCAAGAAGTAGAACAAGGCTATACAGACCCATTGCTTCTTCCATTCGGATTTGAAGGTCCACCAAGATTTAAAGCATTTACTGCTAATAGTGGTTCAACCGTAGCTAGTTTAGGTAATACCTTTGTAAATCGTTCCGCTCTCAGAGCAACAAGTGTAACACCATTCTTGGATGTGGGAACTTTGAATTTCACAGGTTCTTTCAAGTTCCCAACAGTAGCCCTAAGAGTGTCAGCTTCCGATGCTGGTCTTTCAAGACCAACAAGAGCTTACTTTGGTTTGGATGTTGCTAAATATGGTGCAAGAGCTTTGGTAGATAGAAGCTATCAAGATGTTCTTCGTCCACCACCATCAATGTATTCAAATTATGTTGCATCTGATGCCAATAGAGAAATTTCATTCTACTTTTCATTAGATGATTTGGTAGATACATCAACAGGTGCTTACTGGTTATCTGGTTCTCGCGCTTCTGGTGCGTCAATTACCGCAGTAAGTGCTAGCGTTACAGGCTCAACTGGTGGTTACGCCTCAGTATTGGCTGCTGGTTACGATAAGTTCTTAATGCCACTTTACGGTGGTAATGACGGTCTTGATATCACAGAAGCTGAACCATTTGGCAATCATCTTATCACAAGTGCCGATACTGAGTTGAACAAGCATCAATTCTATACTCTCCGCAGAGCTATTGATACTGTTGCAGACCCAGAAAGAGTTGTAACAGATATCATAACAGTACCCGGTGTAACAAATGAGAGCATAACAGATTATGTTTTGTCAACTTGTGAAAATCGTGGTGATGCATTAGGTATTATTGATTTGCCAAATGTCTACACTCCAGAGACTGAATCAACAGCTTCTGCTGCGGCCCGTAGTGATACTACTGTCTCTCAAACAGTATTGGCATTGAGAAACAGAGCAATCAATAATAGCTATGGTGCAACCTATTATCCTTGGGTACAAATCAGAGATTCATACAGCGCACAAAACGTATGGGTTCCACCTTCAGTAATTGCTCTTGGTGCCCTCTCATACGGTCAAGCCTCAAGCGAACTTTGGTTTGCTCCAGCAGGTTTCACCAGAGGTGGCTTATCTAGCGGCAATGCAGGTCTACCAGTATTGGCTGTATCAAGAAGACTTTCAGCAGCAGAGCGTGATTCTCTCTATGAAGCAAATGTTAATCCAATTGCTCAATTCCCAGCAGAAGGTATCGTAATCTTTGGTCAAAAGACAATGCAAGTTACTCCATCTGCTCTTGATAGAATCAACGTTCGCAGACTAATGATTTACCTCAAGAGAGAAATCTCAATTATTGCTGCAACAATTCTGTTCGACCAAAATGTTCAAACAACTTGGGATAGATTTAAGACTCCTACTGATGCCTTGTTGTCTAGGGTTAAAGGAAGATTGGGCATAACTGAGTATAAGATTGTTCTAGACAACACTACCACAACACCAGATTTGATTGACCGTAATGCTCTCTATGCCAAGATTTTCTTGAAACCAGCAAGAGCAATAGAATACATTGTAATTGACTTTAATATTACAAGAACTGGTGCATCTTTTGCAGACTAATAACTATTTAGGAATATAAGGGAGAAATAAGCTATGGCATTTTGGGACGACGCACAAATAGAGCCAAAAAGAAAATTTAAGTTTCTAATGTCAATTGATGGTCGAGGCACCTCTGGTACTACTATCGGTGAAGCGGACGGTGTTCAATTAAAAATACCAGAATATGTTGTTAAAAAAGCAGGTAAACCATCATTCAGTATTTCAGAAGCTAAACACTCATTCTTGGGTCATAACTTCTTTTTCCCCGGTAAGATTGAGTGGAAAGAAGTAGATGTAACTGTAGTTGATGCTGGTGGTTTTAATGAACAAGATATAACTGATTTAGCTGGCACTAACAAAAATGGTAATCTACAGACAGATACAACTAAAACTATTATGCAACTGTTAAACGAAATGGGCTATCAACACCCAAATCAAACAGGCACAGCAGTTACTAATGGTACTGCTGGTGGTGTTAAGACATTTTCAAAATGGGGTGGCACTACATCACTTGGTACAGTAAAGTTTAAAGCTTTAGACTCAAATGGTGAAATAGTAGAAAGTTGGGAGCTTAAAAATGCTTGGATTAAAGACGTAAACTTTGGCGACGGTGATTATTCTTCAGACGATGTAGTTGACATTACAATCAAGTTGCGTTACGATTGGGCAGAATATACACCAGCAACTCCACCAGCCGTGACTGGTACCCGTGCTTCTTATCCAAAGAATTAATATTTTATAAGAGTGTGATATGGCATTAGTTCTGCCACCAGAGTTTTGGGATAATGCTGTTAGTGACCCAAAACGAAAGTTTAAATTCTTTGTACAATTTGGGGATAAATCTCTTATAAACGAGGTTTATCCCAAATTTTCCTATATGTGGATGATAAAGAGTGTATCGAAGCCAAAGCCCTCTTTAGATACCAAGGAAGCAAGTGACCCCGAAACACGCACTTGGTTTGGTTATATTCCAGACCCAAATAAAAGAAACCTTGGTACAGTATCGTGGGCACCAATACAAATAAAGTTTATCAACCCAGTTACAAGACAAGAAAGAACAAACTATTCTTTTAAATCTTTTTCATATGACCCACCAGATATAGAACACCCACCAGCAGTCTCTGTTGTTGCAGATTTAGACCATTTCTTTAGCAGAATCATAGAAGAATCTGATTCTGCTTTTGCTGGTGGTACTGCTGGTAAAGAACTTAAATGGAGCAATATCTCTTTAACAACAAGACAAGATGTTGTAGCAGCTTATCGCGATTCAATTAAAAATGATAATGATGCATTGCAAGCATTTACAAGAAAAAGTCTTAGCGAACAAATCACAGAGGCTGAACCTGCTGGTTTTAAAATGACCAAGGATAATACACAAGATTTGTATTCTTTTAGTGATACTGGAATGACTTTAGAAAACAATATTGACTGCAAATCAAGTATAGACCAATTCATGAGAGCATCCTGTGTGTTTATAAAATACTTTGGTGAGATTAGAATCTATGATATGATTAATAATTCACCCGGTGCAAAAAGTTCGCAAACACAAGAAGAGATTGCTTCGGCACCAACAACCTTAACAAATGGTTATTGGACTTTGAGAAATCCTTGGATTAAAAGTATAGATTTTGGTAATAATGAATATTCTAGCGATGATTTACAGGAATATACTTTGGAATTAGCTTATGAATCTGCTAGATATGTTTCTGGCGATGTTTAAAATTTAAGAGGTAGTAATGAGAAAAAATGAAGATAGAATGGGTGCAGAATTTAATCAAGACCCACCATTTCAGCAAGTAGCAAATTCACCAACTGCAACTGAGCAACAATCAACACCACAATTATCGTTTGTTGTACCAACTCAAATGGTTGATTTACCATCAAAAGGTTTAGTTTACCCAGAGGGACACCCTTTGCGTGGTCTAGAATCTGTTGAAATTAGACACATGACAGCAAAAGAAGAAGATACATTAACATCTAGAAGTTTGCTTAAAAAGGGAACTGCTATTGACAAGATGTTAAATGATATTATCATGGATAAGAATATTAAAGTTGAAAACATGATAATTGGAGATAAAAACGCTCTTGTCGTAGCGGCAAGAATTACGGGCTACGGTCCAGAATATACAACAAAAGTTGCTTGCCCATCTTGTAATAAAAATCAAGAATATGAATTTGATTTGCTTCAACAAAATGTAAACGGTCCATTGTCAGAAGAAGAAGTAAAAGAAGTTGGTTTAAGACTAACGGCTAATAATACCTATATTATGACACTATGGGGCGGCAAGGCTGAAGTTGAACTTAAACTATTAACTGGTCGTGACGAAGCAGTATTATTTGAAAAGATGCAAAAAAATCAAAAAGCAACAGGAAACGCAGATACTACACTAACGGACCAACTAAGATTGATGATTCGTTCAGTCAATGGTTCATCAGACGTTGGTGTTATTAATCAGTTTGTTAATTCCTTACCTGTTGCTGATTCCAGAAGACTTAGAATGATTTACAAGAAGATTACTCCGTCTGTTGAATTAATTAACACGTTTACTTGTGTTGCATGTGATTATGAAACGGATATGGAGGTTCCGTTCTCCCAAGACTTTTTTTGGCCTAAGTCCTAGTTATATGGAGAATGTTTATGAACAATTCTTTGTTCTTAAACATCACGGTGGTTGGAGTTTTATAGAAGCTTATAATCTTCCTCTTGGTCTTAGAAGTTGGTTTGTAAAAAGATTGATGAAGCAATTTGAGGAAGAAAAGAAAGAATACGATAAAGCGACGAGGAAGTAGAACGCTAGTTTAAAAGAACTAGCGTTCTTTTTGTTTTAAGAACTATTTAATTTGAGGTTTTATTTATGGAAGATAAAGATATCACTCCCATCCATATTGATTTGGATAGTAAAGATAAATTAAATGAATCTTGGTTATTTGCATTTGGTACTATGATTAAGTTAGTTCTTAAGCAAATGTTTGGTCAAGATGTATTTGTCCCAATATCTGTTTCTGGTACTACTTCGCAAATTGAGTCTTTTGCAAAAACTCTTGCAAGCGAAAAAAGATATTTTGAATCATATGTTAAACATGGATTAAATGACCCAAGAACACATGAAAATAAGTATAAATTAAATATTGCAGTTGACAAATTTGAACGCGATACTGGCATTAAGTGGCCTTACAAATAAAGGAAACTACATTCTAAATGGCTGAACCTACGTCTTATTCTAATGAACAAATTGCGAAGGCTAAAGAAGCTATTCTCAATGGTGAAGAACTTAATGAGCAATTACTTAAAATTATTAATAGTGAAAAACAATTAAGAGATTTATTAAATCAAACTCGTAAGTCTGAAGAGCAGATAGCCTCTGAACGTGCAAAATATCATGAAAAAAGATTAGCAGAGCTTAATTTAGAAACAAAAGCTATGGCTACGTTAAGCAATGAAGCTTTAAGAGCAGCAGACGGGTTTCAAGACCTATACACCAAACAACAAAGAGAGTCTCAAATTGCTGTTGAAAAAGCCTCAATTGCAGTAGAACAACAAAAAGAAAAAATAAAACAATTAGAAAAAGAAGGTGCAACTCATTCTGATATTAAAAAACAATTAGAAGAATTAGCAAAATTACAAAAAGATTTATTAAAAACTAAGCAAGAAAATAAAAAACTTGAAGACGAAATAGCCGCTGGCGTTGATGGATTTACAACAGCAATAAATCTTTTAGGAATAAAAACTCATGAACAACAACTTACATTAACCGAATCATTTGGTGCTGGTGCCATAAATTATGAAGTTATGGCTAAAAAATTTGAAGAGTTTACTGGTTCTAGTATGGCCTTTAGAAACATTATGGCTTCTTTTGGTGCAAAATTTATTGAATCAACTATTGCAATGGCAAAAGCTCTTGATGGATTGAGAGCTGAAATGTTTAAAGCTACAGGAGGCTCTAACGAACTCACATATTCATTTATGAGATTAGCAGAAACTTCTGGCGATACAGGTACTTCTTTCAAAGAGATGAATGAATCAATAAGTGGTTTATTACAAACAAGTAGTAATTTTACAGAAATGACCAATTCTCAAAGAGAATCGGTAGCCAGAAATAACGCACAGTTAATTGCAATGGGCGTATCAGCGCAAACTGCTGGTAAGAATTTCTCCATATTCTCTCAATCTCTTGGTATGACAGCGGAACAATCAAATGCCTCTTCTAGAGAATTAGCCAGTTTAGCTAAGAATTTAAATATGTCTTTGTCTGAAGTTAGCGACGGATTTGGTCAAGCCGCCACAACAGTTGTCGCCTATGGTCAAGGGGCGGTAAGAGAGTTTAGTAGACTAGCAGCAGAATCGAAAGCATTAGGTCTTTCAGTTCAAGAACTCATTAATATTGTTAAAGGTGCGGATACTTTTCAAGGAGCCGCCGAACAAGCAGGTAAATTAAATGCAATGCTTGGTGGTGGTTTGTTAAACTCTTCTCAATTGTTAGTAGCATCAGAAAGTGAAAGAATTCAATTAATTCGTGATGCTGTTATGCAAACTGGTAGAAGTTTTTCTACAATGAGCAAATATGAACAAATTGCTATTGCAAACGCTGCTGGTATTCAAGACTTAACTGTAGCACAAAAGTTATTTAATAATGAAATAAATGGTGGCGAACTAGACAGATATCTTGGAAAAACAAATGTTCTTGGTATGTCACAAGAAGAAATGGAAAAACAAGCCATAGCTGCCAAAGATACTCAAGAAAAATTGAATGTTATAATGGAACAGTTTGCTGCGATAATGTCGCCAGTAGTAACTATTTTTGGAAAATTATTAGGACTTTTAGTTGAATATGGCACAATAATAAAGATTATATCAGTTTTAACTTTTGCTTATATGACATTAGTAAACCTTGAAAATATTATAAAAGCGAGAAAATTTATTATAAATGCAATTGAAATGTCTTGGATAAACGCTCAAATTGGTGCAGAAATTATTCAAACTGCTGTTACTGAAGCTAAGATTTTTACTAAATTAAAGGATATTGCAACAACGATACGTGGAATTGCAGCTAAAGGATTGGATAAAGCTGCTGAATGGGCTGGTATTGCAATTGATTGGTTGAAGGTAGGTTCTGTCACGGCTAAAAACGCTGTAATGAATTCCTCATTACTTATCATGGCAAGAAACTTAATTGCTATGGGATTGCAAAGAGCAGCTACAATTATAAACATAGGTATAACATATGCTATGGCTGCTGCACAATGGTTTTTGGGTGCCGCATCACAATTTGCTGGTGGTAAATTAATGCTATTAGTAAACGTATTCTTATTATTATATAATATTTTCCACATGACAGGTTCTCCAATGTTGTACCTTATATTTGGATTCGTTGCAATAGGTGTGTTTCTTCTAGGTCAAGCAGCCGAAAAGAGTCAAAAAGGTTTGTATGCGTTTGGTGCTGCTATGTTGATGGTTGGTACTGGTGCGTTCTTGGCTTTTCACGGTTTAGAAGGTTTTGCAACTGCATTAGCTGCACTTGACCCAACACAACTAGCTGCTCTTGTTGCCACTATTATTTTCCTTTCCCTTGCTATGATTGCAATGTTTGCAATTGTAATTTTTGCTGGCTCTTCTGCTGTTGGTCCAATGTTAGCATTAGGTGTAGCTTTTCTGCTAATAGGTGCTGGTGCTTATTTGGCTGGTCTTGGTTTATCGCTGGTTGTTAATGCTTTTGCTAATTTAGCAACCAATATGGTTGCATTGTTGCTTTTACCATTATTCCTTCAATTAATGGCACTTGGATTTATAGCTTTAACAATTTCAATATATATGTTTGGTACTGCATTACCAGTATTAATCACAGCAATACCTTTATTATTTATTTTAGCAATAGCATTAGGTTCTGTAGGTGTTTCATTAGGAATTATTGCTACTGCAATGTTAACCGCTGCTATGGCAAGTGTTATATTTGGAGTTGGATTATTATTAATAAGTAAAGGATTATCGTCATTTACAGTAGAAGCCGCAGTTGGAATAGCAGCCGTAGCAGTATCATTAGTGTTCTTAAAGTATGCATTGACTGCTATAGGAGCATCAATGATATTATTTGGTGGACCAATATTAGCTGCCATAGCAATGATAGGATTGTTGGCAATAGCAATCAGTTCAATAACACCAGAAAAATCTATTGCTCTTAAAACTACTGTAGACTCAATTCAAGATTTATCCAATACTGGTAAGACGATTACACCAGAGACAATAACTAATTTAGATAAAGTTGTTGACCAAATTCATAAGCTTAATATTGAAGCCACAATATCAAAAGCTGTAAACATTACTGCACCATTTAAAGAATTGATTGATGCAATCAATGGTCAAACTGCTGCCGCTGCTGGAGGCAAAGAGACAACTGTTGTTATGAAACTTAATGATAGAGAGTTTGGTAGAGCAGTTGTTGGTGTTATGAACGAGTACGGTACAAAGAATACTTCAATAAGAAAACCAACACCAGCGTAATTTCATTTAGTCACCTATTTAATATGAGAGAATCAATATGATAAAATATGGTGATTTTGAACTAAAAAATGTAGCAACTGGTCAAACAGCTAATATACCTGCTGATGCTATTTATAAATTTAGTATTGATGATAAAATTACACCAAATTATAACGAATCTACTGGTTATGGTAAGTTTGACCCAATCGTTGTGTATAAAAATACTACAAGAACAGTAGCAGTAAATTTATCATTAAAAGGCGGAATTGACTACACATATCTGATTAAAGATTTTGCAGTTATAACCTTGCCAAAATACTTCACACCAGAAAGCTATTCTAGCACATCTAATACTGGCTCTATATCTGCATCGTCAGTAATCTCAGCGGCACCTCTTTATAATCTAAAATTAGCTGGTTATTTTGAGGAATTTGGTGTTATAAAAGACTTAAACGTAAAACCAAGTTTTGATTCAAAAGATATTATGTTTATACAAGATGATTTTAAAAAATCTGGTACTACCGCAGACCTCAATAGGCGATATGGATTTACTAAATTAGATATATCATTTAGTTTTATTGTTTTACACAAGCAAACTCCAAACGCGGATGATTGGTCTTCTTTGAAGAATTGGCCCTTTTCAGAAGGATAACAAATGAATAGAATTAAAAACAATCTTAGAAATACATTATCTAATGAAATGTACTCCAACTATCTACAAGAGCGTGGTGTACAACAGATTAATTTTATACCATTTAGTGCATTTAAAAAATTAACACCGCAACAAAAATCTTCAATAACAGAATATAAGCATATATGGAAATCAAATGATAGATATTATAAGCTTTCTGTGCAACACTATGGTAATCCCTCATATTGGTGGATAATAGCCTATTATAACAATAAACCAACAGAAGCGTCGGTATCGCTTGGAGATACCATAATAATACCAAAACCGTTAAATATATTAATAACTTTATTGAGTGAGTAAAAATGTCAGGTTCAGCAGATACGCAAACACAATCAGAACAACAACCAGAAGAATTTCCAATTGAAAATGTTTTAGCAGATTATATGGATTTATTTACTGCCAAAATAAGTGGTTCTTTTACCAATGTAGTGTGGGTTAATCCAAATGGTAATGGTGGGGAAGAATTTAATAAATCTAACTTTTTTAATAGAGTTGATTTAAATAAAAAATATGATATAAATCAAGATTTACACAAACTCTCTCAATTACAATTAGCTGCAATAACTCCTACTGTATTACTTTATCGTCGTGATTATTCTGGTGAATCTTTAGACGATTATAAAGATAGATTATTTTTGTTTAATAATGTTTATCCAAAAGGTGGTGATGCTGCATTCTTGCGACAACAAGCTGAGTTTTCTGCTGGTTCTGGTGCAGACCCAACCTTGATGGGCGCAGCAATGACAAATATACAATATACTTTTGCTGGCAGAAATCCTGTTGAAAGCGAAAGAGCAATAGATGTTACAATCACTATGAAATTTGCCTCATTTGAAGCATTAGTTGGGCGTAATACTGCAATATTGGATTTAAACAAAGATTTGGTAGGTAAACAAAAAGGACAGGCTGGTAAATATCCATCAGATATTACAGATTATACCGATACGGGTGGGGCTAATAGTAATAGCGGTGTAACATATAATTTTCTATCATTAATAACACATCCACCAAGCGACACACAATTAAAAGAATTTGATGCCTCAATGACCGAAGGAGTAAGAGTATATTATCCAAATAAATTTAGGGTATACTTAAGGCTCGGTTGGAGAGCAATTGTCAACTCAGAAGTTTTCCCAGACTCTTTTAAGCAATTTACTGAAAGTATAAACAAGGGTGAGCATGATAAAGGACTATTATTAAATTTAATAAACCATGAATTATCATTTAATGAAGAAGGAGAAGTTGAATTAAAAGTTAACTATATTGGTTCTTTAGATACTAGCTTGACTTCTGGTGATTCTGACTTCATGAAGGCACTATTAGAAATTAAAATGAAGGAAGTCGAAGCTGAATCCAAAGCTGTTACTGAATCGAATTCTGCTATTAAATCTGTTGAATTACTAAACAAATGGATTAATCAAGGTTGTGCGGGCAAGGATGGTGTTAAAAGTGACGACCCAATTGATACGCAAAGAAAAGCCTTAAATGAAAAAATAGAAGATAAAAAAGAAAAATATGCAGAGAAAAAGCAAGAAGCAATTAATGATGTATTTGCCGGATTTTTAAAACTACTAACCGACCAAGGTGCTTTAAAAGATTTTAATAATATCTTTGCCTTAGCAATGAGTGGCGACTCAGCAAAAGCTTTCGCTACGTCAATGTTTAGTCCCGGTCGTGATAGGCTATTGTTTGATAACATTATAAAAGCATCTCAAAATGTTTATAGTGCAACACAGGCCCAAACAGATGCACAAAGCTCTTCTAAAACTGCTCAATCAGCCACTAAAGCACAAGAAGCTGGTACTGCTGGAAGCACAGAAAAGTTTTTTGGGGCTGATTTACGTTCTGTACAAGCAGCAAAGACGCAAACAGACCCTTGGGGTAGCAATGCAGCAATAACGCAAAAATTTAAGTTAGTAACTGTTGGTTCATTAATAGATGGTTTGATGTACACTTTGAAAACTAGTTTTGAAAATTCTGCTAAACAAGAAACAAAAGATTTTTTAAAAAGTTTTTGTGTAATACTTGGCGATTATTATTATTATCCTCGCGGTGAAACTGGTAGTGTTTTATTACCAATTTCAAAAATTTTAATTAGTTTTGATTCATTTCTTGTTTGGTATAAAGATAATGTTGTAGCAAAGCAGAGAAAAAATTATGTAATTAAAGATTTTTTAACAGATTTTTTTACAGGAGTAGTAGTTCCTTCTCTAAAAGGATTTGATTCTGCTGGTCTTGTTGGTAGACAATATAGCGTTTATTTTGACCAAAGAACTGTAAAAGCTTCACCACAAGATGATAATCCTTTTAAATTAAATGGGGACCGTTCAATAGATAATACTCTTGTTGCGTCATATGCTAGTGGTAGTGCAGCAACAGCAAAAGATTGCAATATTATTTATATATCAATGAAAGTATCAGACCCAGATGCTTCTGGAAGAAAATTTGTAAACTTACAAAAGGATAATGAAGAAGGAATTTCTCATTTTTGGGTTGGTGATACAAGAGGTATGATTAAGTCTATTAAATTCAAAAGAGTTGAACAGCCCGGTCTTAAAGAAGCAAAAGCAACAAAAGAAGCATTTATACCACTAAATCAATTAAGAGATTTATACAATACTGATATATCAATGTTTGGTAACCACTATTACTACCCCGGAGATATGGTATTTATTCATCCACAAAATTCTATTTTAGGAGAACCCTATAAAAAAGGTTCAATTAGCAATATTATGGGTATAGGCGGTTATTATGATATTATTAAAGTTTCAAGCAATATTGGTGAAGGTGGTTATGAAACTAATTTAGAATGTGTTTGGACTTGTAGCGGAGAAGAATTTGTTAAATCTGACCAAGAGAAGGCTATCCAATGTAATTCAATTCAAAAAGAATATGCATCTGCTATTACTGGTTCTGGTATATCAAATACAGATTCTGCAATTCCCGTACTTAACCCATCAGCTAATACACCAGTAGGTGCTACTACAGAGCCAGCACCACCCGCAGGTTCAGCACCATAATGGAGAATTACAATGTCTATTGCTAGAATAAAAGACATATTAAATAATGCAAATTATCTAACTGGCTCTAATGAATCAACTTCAATTAAAATTTATGAAGAAAGAACAGCATTTAAAAACAAATATTTTAATGTAGAAAATTCTATTGATTTTCAAAATACTAGAACTTTTTATGGTAGATTTGATTTGCAGCAAAATACCATTATACCAGACATAGAAAAAATGACTCTTTTAAATTCCAATGGAAAACAAAAAGATGATTATGTTTTTCCATTTGTTAATGATGCTTTTAGAGACTTACAATCAAAAATAAATGAATTTATATCAAATGGAAAATTACAGCCAAACGAGCTTCTTCCTATTGATGCACAAAAGTCTTTTATAAGTTTTCAAAATAAATACGAAGAAAGCACAAATCAATTATTAGATGTTTTTTATGTATATATCTATACTAGGGGTATAATTGACCACATATTAACTTTTAAAGATTTTATAAATGAATTTATAAATTATGTAACAGTTGCGAATATTCCAATTACAATGACAAAATTTTGCATATCTAGTACCAATATTATGTATAGTGGTTTAGCAATTGATACAAAAAAACAACTGCTAGACTTAGATATATTAAAAGATATTTTTTACCAAAACACGAACTATAAAACATATAATAGTTTATTGGCAAGTTATGGATTTTCAATAGACAAACACATACCTTGGAGAATTGTGTTTAATATAGATTCAGCTATTGCAAAAAATTATATGTCAAAATACAATATTGTTGATAATAATGATTTATTTAATAAATATTTTATTAGAACACATGAAGTGGACATATCAGTTTTATTTGAATTATTGTTAAATTTTTATAATGATAAATTACAACAATATAGACCTTATAATTTTCAAATTAAAACAGCAGTTACAAAAAAAGGAATTAAATCATATCTTAAACCTATACAGAGACTTAAATTAGAAGAAGAAAATTTATATAAACTAATACCAGAAATATCAATATTAAAACTTTATTTTTATTTGAGATTAAAAGAAACAGGATTTGATTTGAATCAACAAGAATTTGATTCCTTGATGAACCACATGACAATACTATACGAAACCTCTGGTGTCAATGGTGCAAATGAGTTTGTAAATAATTATACCAAACCTTTTATATCAAAGGGTGCCAATCCATCTTTGTCCTTGACAAACAGCGTGGTAACGGAATATAATAAACTCAATGTACACTTCCGTATCTAGGAGGCTGCTTGTACTTTGAAGTCCTCGATAACAAGATTGAATGTTATGGTTTTTATGCAGACGGAGAAATCCACAAAACCCTTCCCGACGATGCAAAATACACTTGGAGTTATAATCCCAACATTTCATTAGATTCTGTTGAATATATGAATCTTCGTGTTGGTGGTAAGGACATTGGCGAAGTGTGCCCAGACCATCTTAAAGAAGATTGGAAGATTGCATCTGATAGGCTCAAGGCTTATATGAGGTCTTTTGTAACTGCCAAGATTAATCTTGAACATAACTGTTTCTATGACTTGGTGCCAGAGCGGTTCTTGCTTGAATATTTCTCGATTAAATCCAAGATTACACAATGGGTGCAAGAAAACCACAAAGCACCAGACAACTATGAATTTATGGTAGACCTTGCCAAGTTTGTAGACGACATTAAGCGTCAAAAGCTTGAGATTGACCTTGCACCGCTTAACACAAAGATTGCGAATCCTCGCACCAAAGCGATGCGTAAAAAGCTTGAAACAATGCCACCATTTGTTCGCTACAATATGTTTGGCACGATTACTGGTCGCCTATCGACTATTGAGAACTCGTTTCCAATTCTGTCTCTCGACAAAAACTATCGTTCCGTAATTAAGCCTACAAATGATTGGTTTGTTGAACTAGACTTTAATGGTGCAGAACTGCGTACATTCTTGGCTCTTGCTGGTCATAAACAGCCAGACGTAGACATTCACGATTGGAATGTTGAGAACGTGTTTGGTGGTGGTATTACGCGAGAAGAAGCAAAAGAGAAAATTTTTGCTTGGTTATATGGTTCTGGCAAGAAGGATACAATCTTGTCTAAGATTTACGACCGTGATATGGTTCGTGAGAGGTATTGGAATGGTTACGAGGTCAACACGCCTTATAATCGTAAGATTGAGTCCGATAGACACCACGCAATGTCTTATATTATTCAATCTACGTTCTCCGATATTGTGTTAAGACAAGCAATTAAGGTGCATAACTTTTTGAAAGATAAGAAGTCGTTTATTTCATTTGCTATTCACGATAATATCGTTCTTGATATTGCAGATGATGAAAAAAGATTGCTTAGAGAGATTATGAACATCTTCTCTAATACAGATTATGGACTATTTAAAGTAAATATCAAAGTAGGAAATGACTACGGAGATATGAAAACTTTGGGTAAAAACTAATTATAACATGGAAACAGCATTACAAAAGATTGAAAAACAAGCTTTAGAAGAGATTAAAGATTATTCTACGGGAAAGAAATACTTTGTTAGTGATTTTCAAGAGAGAGTAAGAAAGAAGAATATTAAAGCAAAGAAGAGATTAATTGGAACAGGTAATGAAGGTGCGTTATCTGGTCTTGGTGCTATGGAAGAAGAAAAGAAGAAGACACATAGACTTGATAAAGAGTATGACCTATCTGCGCTTAAGAAAGGCACGAAGGTTGAAATGGAACATGAGAAGGGTGTAAAAAATAAGAAACGTGCCCATGATATGGCAGAGAAAACAGCTAAAGACCATTTAGATGAAGACCCAAAATATTATGATAAATTAGAGAAGATTGAAGAATCTATAAAACAATATGCTGCTTTAGAAGAAGGTATTCTTCAATGGCTAGGATTAGCTAAACCAGATAAAGAAATAGAACCATATTTAGATTATAGTCAACCAGACGGAGCAAATCAATTATATATTGGTGCTTTTCCATCAATTGTTAGAGGTGAAATGGAAGATGCTAAGAAAAAGTTTGATAAAATCTATAATATGTCAATTGATGCTAAACAGATAATGTCAAGAAATTCTCCAAAAGAATATAGTGAATTAACTGCGGGAGATAATCCTTTTATAATTGATACATATGCGATTGAAGATTTAGATTTAGATGAAACTACAGATGCTGCTAGAATTCAAGAAGAAAACATCATTCTCACAACTGCTGCCGAATTGGTGGCTCGCGATGTAAAGGCTGGTCTAAGAGTTTTGGTGGTATGTTCCGAAGGACGTAATCGCTCTGTAGCCACTTCTATTGTCGCATTAAGAACTTTGGGAATGAATCCACAAGAAGCTTATCAAGCAATTAAGGCTGCTAGAGCAAAAACTATGGATGAAGTTGAATTAATTAAAGCAGCAAAAGAGAACAGGCGCGCAAAAAAAATGAATAAACCTATATTTCATATTAACAATAAACCACATGCAAGATTCATTAAGTTTACAGGAATAACTCCAGATAAGATAGAAGAAATGGTACGAAGATTCCTTGCCAAGATTCTTCATTGATGTTAAGATATAGGTGAGGAAAAAATGACATACACATCTGCTGTAGCTGTTGTAGTTATCAATCAAAAAAATGAAATCCTATCGCTTCTGAGGTCAGAAACAGATGATTGGAGGCCATTGCATTGGGGGCTTCCGGGCGGCCATATCGATGAAGGTGAGACACCTTTTGAAGCTGCTATCCGTGAAACAAAAGAAGAGTGTAATTTGGATATTAATCCAATTTATGCTGGTCATATTATGACTGATGAAAATTACAAAATTTATTTGTATTATGCAGTTCAATATTCTGGTGATATTGAACTTAGTTATGAACATAGCGATTTTAAATGGTATTCTAGAGAAGCACTATTAGAGGTTCAAAATAGAACACCATTACTGTATACTAATGTCTGTAAGGCATTTGATGAAAGAAGTATAAATGAGATAAAATGAACATCATAGGATTAGGAAACATTGGCTGCTCAATAGCCAAACAATTTGCTAAATATAAACAATTCTCTACCCATCTTGTTGATACTGAAAATCAAGGTGGTAGCTGCTTTGTATTGCCAGAATTTAACAAAGCAGAAGATTATGAGAACAAATACGCCAATCTTCCTTTTGAATTAGAGGAAGATTTAACTGTCATACTATCTGGTGATGAATTGATGTGTTGTTCTGTCTTACGTATTTTAGAACAATACAGAAATCTTGACCTACACGTTATATATGTAAAACCAGATACAAAGTTTCTAACTCAAACACAGATTATGATAGACCGTACTGTGAGTGGTGTACTACAAGAGTTAACAAGGTCAGCAAAAATTTCTTCAATGTTTCTTGTTGACTTAAAAAAAGTTTCTGATATAGTAGGTAAAGTGGCTCTCAAGGACAGAGAGATAAAACAATACGAACTTATTGCCACTTCGTATTATATGAAAAATATGTTTGATAATATTCAGCCAGTTCTCGACAAGACAATTGATAGTCCAACCACATATTCTATAAAAACTTTTGGAATTATGGATTTGGATAGTGGAGAAGAAAAGTTCTTTTACCCCCTTGACGAGATACGCGAGAAGAGATATAGTTACTACATCAACAAAGAAAAGTTAGACTCCGATGTTGACCTCTCGGACCACATAGAGCATCAAATAAGTTCTAAGTTTGTGGAAAACCTAAAGGTTTCATATGCAGTCTACGAAAGTCCACTAGAGCAATCTAGCGTGTTCATAGAAGTAAAAACACCACATATTCAATCATGATTATTAGAAACTCAATCATTCCACGACTATTAAGTAACAAATATCTATACATTGATATATACGCAATTACGCTTTATCCTTTCGTTTTTGTTAGAGATGAAAGCGACGATGTAACTAATAACCATGAAAGTATTCATTTAGCGCAGCAAAGAGAATTATTTATAATTCCTTTTTATGTTCTTTATGTTTATGAATATTTTAAAAATAAATTAA
>Ga0222714_10002229_pt1 | contig 20771 bp, 23 predicted proteins | sample C33_3DmetaG_FD_165048 | JGI IMG/M metagenome (GOLD analysis project Ga0222714, IMG submission 165048) | Estuarine water microbial communities from San Francisco Bay, California, United States - C33_3D | ecosystem: Environmental > Aquatic > Marine > Unclassified | place: USA: California...
AACAACAAGCTTATGTTCTTGGTCATCTTTTATTTTTTGTTTATCACGATCAAATACTTGTTGTGTTAAATTATCACGTGTCTTTGTTAAATCTTTAATTTGTTCTTGAAGTTGTTTAATCACCTGTTCAAGTTCAACAACTTTTTGTTGTAAAGGATTCACAGGTTCATCTTGTACAAGCAGCACTTGTGATGTTTCTTCAGTAATTTTAGTTTCTTTTTTAGTTGCCATAATTGTTTCCTTTTTTAGTATAACATAAAATTATGTATTGAACCAAATATCTCCGGTTTTATTTTCACTTGGAGCAGTATCACTTGTTACAACTTTGTTTGCTGTTATATTTTTAAAGTGTTGGGATGCGTTGTCATATCGTAAAAACTGACCATCGGTGGCGTTTACAATATTTAACTCATGTGACGTACCTAATGTAGGACGTACAAGAATAATACCATTACTATTATTATTACCAGTACTAGCTTTTTCAACAACTGCCATTAAAATACGTGGACCTACAGTAGGTTCAACATAAGCATACTTACCTGCTGGACTACCTACCCACAGTAAAGTGCCATCAGCCAAGTTGTTATTATTGGCATCTTTTAATAAAAGACCTGTAACTTGTCCAAACCAACGTACATACCCAAAATCACCTTGAACCATACTAGATTCAGCAACACCCATAATGTATTCAGGAATAAATCCTTGAGAGGCAAGATCAGCTTTTTTAAATAAAATGTGATCACCTTGTGCACCGCCAAACATAATAAAGTCACCTTTGGTAATGGTTTCATCAGCTTTACCGTAAAAGTTTGTTTTAAGTGTGCCTAGTTCTTGTGCGTTTTGTAAAAGATTAAGTAGTGTATAGATAACACCGATATCTTCAAACTCATTAAAACCTGTTGTTGTACTACTAAAAGTTCCAAATAAAGCCCGATGTAATTTTTCTAAGTACTCAACGGTGACGTTTGTTTGTAGTTTTAATGTGTTAACGACTTGATTCCATTCTTGAATTGTCAAACTATTCGCAGCTTGTTTGACTTGTTCTACGATAGCATTACGAATAAGATGTGGTTTCTTTTCAAGAAATACTGCCATTACTTATTCACTACTCCTAACACATATCCTTTAGAAATAAGATACAGCTCTTTATATTTGAGATGGTATGCTTCAAAAATACTACCAACACTCATACCACCGAATAATACTAACACTGTTTCAAAATAAGCAGTAAACGCTACTTCAATAGAATTTTCTAGTACATATTTAAGTGTTAAACCTAATGTAATTAAAACAATAAATAATAATATCTTGGGCACTGCTTTAACAAGTCCCTTCATAAAACTTGGTTCCCACGTGCTAACCCAACGAGGTAAATCAGAAGCAAGTTTTACAATACCAATTGTACCAACAATAATAGTAGGCATTACAAGTTTATTTGTAATGGTTGCATTTGTAAAACCAAGTTTAATCATAAAATAAACAAATGGAAAAGCATACCCACATAAAAATGCTAGCCAATAATAACGATTCTTTAATCTATTATAGGTTGCACTGTTCATGAATTACTCAGCTTTCGTGTACTTACTAATTAAATCACCGGCTGCTTTAACAACAGTTTCAACAGTTTGTGGTGTTACTTCTACTTTAACTTGAGGTACAACTCCAGCAGTTCCTTCAGAAACAACTGGTTTTAGTTTTTCAAATTCTTTTTGAAGAGCAAGTTTTTCTTCAATTGGAAGTTTGGATGCCATGACAACATATGCAATTGCTTTAAAAGTAGCTAAATTAACTTGTTCGCTATATTTAACTTGTGCTTCTAAAACTTTGTGACGTTGTTCTAATTGTTGAAATGTATTCACCACTTGATTAGTTTGAAATAATACATCACCAATTTGAGTATTTTTTAAACTATTCATGAGTAATGCTTTAACTTGCACAACAATAAAGGTAATAATCGTTCCAAAGGTAATACCTCCTGCAATTGACACTCCCCAGTACTCTTCTAAAAATTGAATAATTTGTTCCATAAATTATTCCTCCTTTCTATTTATTTTGATTCTGACCAGTTACTTGGTTAGAAATAGTCGACCATTGTGATGCTGTCCATTTTGTTGGATCGTTACCATATAACGTTGTCATTTGACGAATCGTTTGTTGGTAAGCATCTCCAGCATCTGAAGCAGCCATTGCACTAGCAACTTGACCACGTTGATTTGCTTGTGCTAAGTAGTCTTGATATGCTTGATCTTGTGCTAAGTTCATACCTGTTTGTGCTTCTAATCTAGCTTGATTAAGCATTTGTGCGTTTTGATTTAATGTATTAACATTAGTCATTAACATTTGCATATCTTGATTTGCAATTTGAGATTCGCTCATACCTGATCGTAATCGTGCCATACGTTCAGAACGGACTTGATCTGTAATAGCTTTAACTGTTTGAGCTTGTTGCATTGCAGCTTGTTGAAACTGTACATCAGCCATTGTTGCTGCTTGTTGTGCTTGATTAGCATACGATTGTTCTAACCGACTCAACATTTCCGCACCACCAGTTCCAGGTGCTAAAGAATACACATCTTGATAGTATTGGTTTAAAGCTTGCACACGTCCTTGTTCATCTGTGGTTGCAGGTGTTAAACCTGAAGAAGATACGGTTTGAGAAGCAGGAGCATTATTAATTTGTAAAGTTCCAGTATCAATTGAATTTTTTAAAGCAGGTCCAAGTTTATCTCGTAGTTCATTAAAATCAATATCACTACTAATAGCAAATCCATTTGAGCTTGCCCAAGTTCTAAATTGTTCAGCATTCGCAGGAAAACTGCCATTACTAATATAATATGCTGTATAAGCATTTGCGTTTTCTATTCTATTTGCATCAGTAGTATTAATCCATTGACTACCTATTTGTTTATATACAGATTCAGGTACAGAATAGGTATTATTATTATACGTAAAAGTAATCTTTCCATCATTAACGCCATCAGCAGTATCTCCGTAACTTGCAGAAACACCTTGTCCAAACCAATTTAGTTTTAATTGAATCATACAATTTCTCCTTTCTCTTCGAGTTCTTTAATTATTTGATTAAAACGAACCGTTTCTTCAAGAAGTGTTTGTTTTAACGTACGTATTTCTTCTTCAAGCTTGTATAAATAATCTTCGATATCAGGCCGAACAGGCTTGTCACCTAGGACTTGATATATATTATACGCTACTTTTGATTCATAAATGTGAATAACTTTATTTTGATGATCTAAAAGTTCTACTTTAACTACTACATCTCCTGCTTTGACTTCGTCTTTAAGATTAATAAAAATACGATCGCCTCTAAATGTTTGATTACCAAAATGTAAAACCGGATGTAAATGTGCAGTTCCTTGTTCAAATTCATATTGTACGTATGTATTTGATTTTAATTCAGGAACAAACATAACTTGAATTAGAACTTTTCCATCAATTAGTTTTAATATCATATTCTTCTCTCCTTATAAATAATACCAAAATGTTGAACTTTATAAGATCCTTTTGATATAAATTGAAGTTTAATTCTAAATACTTTGCCGTAACCTAGAATACTTGTTCGATGTGTAAGTAGTTTACTTGAAGTATATTGTGAAAAATCCATAAGAATATTGTTGTTTTCAAATAAGTTATTTGTCAAAGAGTATTGTAACAACGCTTCTCTAACTGCACTTGTAGCAGTTTCAGATATTTGATTAACATCAACAAGTTCAATAAGATCTTTATCGTTTGCTTTAGGCACAGATACAAAATAAGATTTATTACCTGACTCTTGCACTTCAAGTTGCGTATTATAAAAAGGTCTAGCAATAATTTCGTCTACCATTGTTTCAACATTAAATAATAAGTTACTTGAATTTAAGTTTTTAAATACAACATGTAAATCACGGAATCGTTTATAAAGATGATTATTAAGATTTAGATTACCCGTATCAATTAAACAGTTAATTCCTTCTTTTTTAAAGTTGTTAGTGTACGTCATATCGGCGTGATTATCACGAGTGTTGATTTCTATATAAGGCATCGTAAATAATAATGTATTATTTTGTTGCGTAATAAATAACTCACCGCTTTCAACAAACATCTTATCGTATACATCTGTAAATGTAAGAGAATCGTAAGCTGTATAACGATTATTTAAAACATCATAAACTAACATATAAGTGATAACATTAGGCACATAGTAAATTAATTTAATAAAGTTAATTGACACTAAAGCTTTAATTTTAACTTGATCTTTTGTTATACGAGTAAAACTTCCATAAGAAGCCAACCGCTCATTTATATATTCATCATAATGTTCTAGTATATCGTTTGCTGCTTTATTAAAATATTGAATGCTAAATCTTGTTTGATCATCTATTTGACTGCTTGGACGTATCATAAACAACTGTCCATCTTCTGAATAGAATAAAACCATTTGATTAAATATTTGTATTACATCTGCATATTTTTTATTAACAAGTAAGTTATATAAAACAATTTGTTTTAACCAAGCAACACCTGTAACATTCTGTTCAATTTGATTTGTTGCAGGATTTAGTTGTGTTACAGTTGTTTCCACACGATACACTGCGTATAAATGTTGAGTAGTAAATACTAAAATAATCTGTTTATACTGCAGTACTTTTACAATTTCTTCTGCAAACTCAATACGATTACGTTCTTTAAACCAATAAAATCTTCCTTCTTCGGAAATATATAAAACGTTTTTATTCCAAACAAGTAAACGACTACTTTCAAAAATAGTCATTGTGTTACTAGTTTGTATTTGTTCCGGTTCTAATGTAAGTTGTTTTTCAATATAAGTTACATCTTCATCATCACCATATAGTTTGACTGGCATTGTTTGAACCAAAGAACTAATGTTCCAAGCAATTTTTAGTGTTTCTAATTCTGCGCTTGTTTTGTTTTGTAATTCAGCCTCTTCGTATGGTTTCATGTAAAATATAACACTTAAACCTTTATCAAAAAATCCATTTGTTAAAACATCTGGAATAGTATTAATTTCAGTCATTACGCCAGTTGTTCCAGTAGTATTATTCCAAATATAAGTTTTTTGTGTGATTTGATTGTAGTATGTTTGACCTTTTGTAAATATTAAATTTGGTGCACTAGCAGTATTTGTTGTACTAGTCCAATTATTTCCAAATGTACTACCGTTTGTATTTTGTACATAAACTAAACCACTTGTAGTTCCAGTATTACCAATAACATGAATACGTGTTCCATTTTTTGCATAAGGCGGTACTGCTAAAGAATTTGGAGCTACATTTGAATAATACGGTGGTTGATTAACTGGAAACGGCGCTGAACTACTATTATCATTTTCCATTGCAGTAAAATTAACTGGAGTTAACGCTCCACTTTTTAAAATATTTAAATCTGTTTGAATTGTATACTGACCGGATACAATATCATATTTATAAAAACCATAATTAGATATATAAAAACTATTATGTCTCACGTGGTACAAATCAAATGTAGATATAAATGTATTTATATATGGCAAGAAAGAATCGTTAGATCCTCCTTGATAAAGTGTCCAAGTGCGTTTATCAAAATAACGAGTATTTGTAGCAGTGGTTGAAATATTACTAATTTGATTGATTGCAATTAAAAACCAAGTTGTTTTATTTCTAAATTCTTTTATTTTTTCATTTTCATTTAATGTAATATTGTTTTGTGTTGGTGTAGAAATATAATTAACACTAGATCCTAAACCTAACTGACCGTAACTGTTATTACCCCAAACATAAATTTTTCCTAAGTTTGTAATAAACATATTTCCAGTTACAACACCATATATATTATTTATTGCTGCGTCAGTATTAGCTGTACTTAAAGTAGTAATATATTCGTTTGTTTCTAATCCAGAAAAATTAATAACAACAGGATCTGTTGTAGCTGCTGTAGTAAGACTGACACCAAGTAAACCACCACCAAAACCAAAAACTCTATTTTCATTTGTAGTAAAATAAGTTTGTTTATATCCTGCGATTGTATTAATAATTTTTTCATTTGTATTTAAAAATGAAATAGTAGGTATAATTGTTGGACTAGTAATATCAACTGTATTTGATGCTGTACTTAACTGTCTTATTGTATTACTACCCCAACCATACAAACGACCAAAGTTTGTTAATGCTAAACTGTGATCAAATCCAGCAGATACAGTTACAATTTTTTCATAAAGATTTAAATTTGAAAATGTAACAAGTTGTGGAGATGTATAATTATTTACGTTACCTAATCCTAAACGCCCATCTGTTCCCCTGCCAAATGAAAATACACGTCCTTCATTAGTTAATAATAAATTATGTTCTTGGCCAGCACTAATTTGTACAAAGTATTCGTTAGCACCTAAAGCATTTCCTCCAGTAAATTGCGACATAATACTTGTGGGTGTACTTAGACTTGTGGTATTTCCTTGACCTAATTGTCCAAAAGTATTATTACCCCAAGTGCGTACATTTCCATTTGTATCTAATAAAACACCATGTCCTGAACCAGATGCAATTGCTTTTCCATTATAAGTAGAGAATGTTGTAATAACTGGTGTTTGTTGTGTAGTCGTGTTTCCATTTCCTAGTTGACCATTAGTATTAGCACCAAAACTAATAAGTTGTGTAGAAGTTAGTAAATAACTATGAGACGCACCTACAGCAGCACCTATAATAGTAGCTGTTCCATTAGGTAAAGTTAATTGTGTAGGAGTATAACGTGTTGTAACATCATTAAGTCCTAATTGATAAGTATTATTAGCACCAAAAACAAATACACGATTATCTGTTGTAACTAAAATTTTGTGATTACTAATACAACCTGAAGACAAAGTAAAATCTAAATATTTATTTTCATAAATACTTGTTCCTACCTGTGCACGGTTTTTATTAGAACCATCAATACTTGGTATACCACTTGAAAATAAAAGTTGATTATCTTTAAATAAAATATTACTTGAAAATTCACTAGCATTAGAAACTAATGATCCAAAAAACCAACGTTGTTCTATTGTTTGTACATTGCTTTGATCGATAATATTGTGTGTTTCATTTACAACATAAGGTAATAAACGAAAAGCAAGACTACCTGTTTTAAAATCTAATTTCTTTTCTTCGATTAATTTAATTAATTCTGCACCAGTAATAAAATTACTTTTGTACGTTTCGTCATTATCTTCTGAGTCCTTATCGATTGTATATTTAACTTGATACGCATTCGTTAAATTATCAAAACTAGCATTAAATGGATTAGGTATCGATGTACTTCTTAAATCTGCTACAAAAAATAATGTATTAGTAATATTATTAATTGCTTTTTTAAAACTTACAACATCTTTAATTGTGTTTAAAATAGAAGTCCAACTTGTTTTTAAATTATAATAAACGGAAGTGTTATCTATAGGATAGTTTGGGTAGTCAGTTTTTAACTCTCCTGTTACATATGAAGATGTTGTTGTAACGTTTGCGTTTGGTTTTTCTGGTACTAAAAATATAATATAACGTGCATTACGATAATGATTTAATAAAACATTACTATTGCCTAAATTTACTTCGTTAATACGTGTATCTTCGGCTGTAAAAACTTTTGTTGGTAGAGTTGTATTATTTACATAACGCATCCAAGGACTAGAAAAAATTGTGTCAACATCAGAATTTAAATTTTCAACAGATGTATTAATTACATCAAAACGATAGGCCCACTTATCTGTAGCTGCTGAACTATTATTTAAATCGTAGTATGCTGGATTTAAATCAAAATATGGTTTGATATTATAGTTTATATTTCGTTTTATAAAATTATTTACGTAATTTAATGTATCATCATAAACATATATAAAAGATCCTAATGTTGAAACATGTCCTGACGGTCTTTGATTACTTGTACCTGGAGCTGTATATAAATTTTGAAAAACAGTAGGAATGATAGATTTTGATACAGCTAAGTTTCTATCAGTAGGAAGTAATGTTGGATGATTAAACATGTATTGAAGACCATCAAAAATTAATGTGTCGGCAGCACCTTGACTATTAGCATCTTTGCGATACCGTAATTGAATAATAAAATCAAAATTACTTTCACCTGCAACAATTAAACGGACTTTAACTAGTGTACGACTAATACCATTTTCATCATAAATATGTTCTATTTTAGTATCAGGTATTGGTGTAATCATCGGTAAAAAGTTCGTAATAGTACCAGCAAGTGTACTAGTACTGTAATAAGCTTGCACATAACTAAGTTGTGGGATTAATACTTTTTCAAATACATTTGTCCAATCATAATTAGCAATTTGCTTTTCAATTGGTAAAAAATAATTAGTAACGTTATAAGCAGAAACATCGGCAATATATGCAGTGTTATTATTAAAGTCGTATAAAATATAATCACCAATTGTATTGTCTTTATAAATAATTGTTTCATTACTAAGACTAATAATGTCTTGTCCTACCTGTGGATTTTCTTTAATAGTCGTTGTTAAAAAACCTTCACGCGGTGTTATTGATTGTCCAGTATCGGATACATCAAAGTTAACCATATGTTTAAACAAACCCTCATTTAAAGGATCGGTTGTTGCGACAATACCTAAATATCTAGTATTATCGTAGTATGATTTTTCAGGGTATCCCTGTACTGCTTTACGCGCCATTATAACCCCATATTACTTCAACACTATAGTTTTGATTTAAATCTGTAGCTGCATACCAAGTAGGAGCTTGTTGTGTTCCCGCCCATCCATTAGGCATATTAGAAAGCAATTTTCTTACTTTAATTACTAAACGTTTATTAGGTACTACTGGAAAAGCTCCAGCACTAATTGTTGTAACGGAAGCAGGAATAATAATTTCTGTTAAGTTTGGTGTACTAGCAAATGCGTTTGCACCAATACTTAGTAATCCTTCATTTAAAGTAATTCTTGTACCTCTAAAATGTTTAAATCCACGTTCACTGATTGTATCAACACTCGTTGGTAAATAAATGCTATTAACAAGTTGATCATCTTGAACAGCTGGTAATGTTCCTGCATCATTATTTAAAAACAATGTTGGAATGGTAATAACTTGTCTACCACTAACATGTTCGGGAATAATTAAATTAGAAATATTATTACGGTTAACGTTGTTTGCACCTGCAATAATACTAATAACACCAGCTACTGTACAATCTAAAACAAGTGCTTCAGTCCAAGTAGCATATAAATTTAAATTACCAGTCATAGGAACTAATGTATCTTGAAGCTGTCCATTAACAAATACTGGAAGATAACTTGATCCTTGGGTTAATCCATTAGGTGATAATTCTCTAGACCAACCACGGAACGTGTAAATTTTAGTCCCATCCGTACTGTAATACGTATTATTGGGTGATAATAAAAATTGTAACTTAGCAGATGCGCCATAAGCATAAGCACCTGGATCATAACTAAATGTGTTAGTTACATTAATATTATTGTTATTTGGATAGTAAGATATTTTAAATTTAAACGTAGGTATGTTTAAGTTTCGTTCATTATGTTGAATAATGCCCTGTGCAGTGTCTAATCCAAAAAATACGCCTTGATCGGGGTTTTGTCTAAATTCAAATGGAACTCTATTAAATTCCTTTTGAAACATATCATATAATCCTTCTTGCACTTCATTAGCATACTTAGTATAAATAGTTGTAAACTCTTCATCACGTGATAAAACTTCCATAGCAATATATGGAATAATGATGCTATGAAAATATTCTTCTGCAATAATTTCATATTCATCATTTAAATTAATAATATTAGTCACAACCATTGGGTTGGGGCCACCGGCTTCTGTTACTTTTTGTTGTAATTCAACAAGGCTAGGTGCTTGATACTGTATACCGTTAACAATATACGCATACAAATAAGATGTCGTAATACTATATGTTGATTCTGGACTAATTAGCTTTTCACTAAGTTTAGGATATTTTGTACCTAAAAAATTATTAATCTTTGTGATTGCTTTATCTGCATCATACTTAACATCAAACCACGTCAAATTATATTTCAATGTGAGTTGGTTTAATCTGTTTAATATATCTTGTTGTGTTAGCATTTCAAAGACTCCTCACATTTTGATTATAGCACAAAAGATTTTAAACAATAGGTCAATAAGTAAAAACACACCCGAAGGTGTGTCTTTGTTTTACTTTTTACGTTCAGCTGCTTGACTTAATAAATCAGACAGTGAGATACCATTATTGTTGGTTGCAGGCTTTGGCTGTGTAGGTTGTGCTGGATTTGGAACTGGTACTTTAGATTGTCTGGCACGTTCTTCTTCCCACTTTGTTTTAGCTTGATTAACTGCGGTATCTACTTGTTGTTTAAGAAGTTTATCACGGTAAACTAAGATGTATAGATCTTGTAAGTCTCCGCCTTGAGCTAACCATTGATATGGGTTTTTCTTGACAGCCATTGCGTCTTTGAAGAAATTATTAACGTCAGCACCTTTAATATTCATATTTTGTTGAAGATTAGTAAGGGCTCGATCCATTGAAATTTGTAAACGTTGCTTTTGAATTTCAACCTTTTCTTTTTCAATTCGTTCAATTTCTGCTTGAACTTCGGGGGTAATACCTTTAGCTTCTGCTTTAATCTTAGTATCAGATTTATCCATAGCGCTGGCTAAAGCATCATAGTCCATCTTGCCTTCTTTCATGAATTCCTTAAGTTTAAATTCATAAGTACCGTTTGTATAACGTTGGACAAGTGCTTCGACTTTTTCTTTAGCAGCTTTTTCGGCAGCATACTTATCCCGAATTTCTTTCATCGGATTTGGTTTGCCGTCTTTCTTTTCTTCAGGCTTAGTTTCAGTAGTTGCTGGAGCTGTTGCAGTAACTGGTTGTTCCGTTGGTTGTGCTGCTGGTTGAGCTTCAACTTTAGGTGCTGGTTCCGCTAACTTAGCTTGGACTAATTGATCTGCAGCTTTATCTACAGGAGTAGCTGCTTCGACTTTAGGTTGTTCAAGTGTCTTTGAATTGTTGACAACTGGAGTTGCAGAGGGAGCTGGAACCGGAGCTTGAGTAGGTGCTGGAGTTGGTTCATTACCCGCCGCTTGAGATAATGCTTCTTCTAAACTAATTTTGTCTGCCATTATTTTTTACCTTCTTTCTTTTGATTTTCTTCGTCAGTCTTATTAACAACTGCAACAATGTTTTCAATAAACTTTGTTACTTGTTCATAAGGTAATTTAGATAATCCTTGTAAGATAACATTAAGTTCAGCTAACGTAAATTCGAATTTGTATTTCATGTTTATTTTTCTCCTTTAAACATTTTTAATAAATCAATGTATAACTTTGCGTAAACAATAGACTTTTCTATTTTGTTTTTTAAAAACTTTTCAACTTCTTCTTTTGATGCTATAACCGGATTATCTTTGATAATAGTTTCAATATCTTGGATAGTCGCTTGGTTTACATCTATTTTGTAATCGACTATGGTTGTAGGCTTAGGTATGTGTATATCAGGAACTTTTTTACCTAAAGATAGTTTTGAAACATATGACGCTGATACACCATACTTTTTAGCAACATCTTTGTTTAACATTCCTAATCCTACGTCGGCTAGAATTTGCATATCAAGTTCTGCGCTAATTCGTTTTGGCATTGGTTACCTCCTTTAAACCTTTAGGTATTTCTTTCTTAACGTCAGCTAAGTAAAGCAATCCGATTGCACGCCGACTGATTAAGTTATTTAGGAGTTGTGTATCCATAAATACATTGCTGTAATCAATCGCTAAAGGTATTTGTAAAACAAGCGGTGCAATCTTTGAAATTGCATTAACAACAATCCAGAATGGATCTTGTTGATATGACGATACCGCTGTGACGGTAAATAAAATTGCAAACAAGAATGTATTAATCAACGCCCATAAAACACGACTACCTGCATCTTTAGCAATACGTTTTTCATTGCTATTAATCAACGAGTAACTATCAACACTTAAACCAGAGTTATCACTACCGTTATAAACAAACATTGGACTAATATATTTAAAGTGTTTAACGTAGCCATCAACAACATATTCTTTAATGTAAGATTCATCAAGTAGTTGTAACAAACGTTCTTTAGATTTAATGTAGCGCTTCTCACTCCAATTTAATTTTCCAATGGTAATTAATACATTAACTGCCGTTTCTGGTTTTGTTCGTAACGCTTCAAAATATGGTTTTAACTTTTTGCGTATTTCATAGGTTGTCTTTTGTTCCAGCTTATCGATACTATATTTAACGTTAGTTTTATGTTGTTGGATTTTACGATGATAGTTAAACACATCATGTATCCAAGGTTCGAATGTAACAGGATCAAGATGTTTTTCTGTCATCTCTTCTACTTGTTCAGATAAATCTACATAACGTTTGTATTTATCTTTAGCTAAAACAATTAAGTAGTTAAATAAACTATAGAACAGAATAATCGCGGAGCCGATTGAAATCGTAGTAGATACATACCAGAATGGATACTCAAAAAAGAATTGTGTATACACTTGTACTTTAAAGTTGTCTGGTATTTCTACTTCAAATGGATTTGTACCTGGGTTATCAATAACGTACGTAGTTATGTACAGGTTTATATTTTGTTGAGAGAACCATGTTAAACGATAGTTTACGTTCTCTGCTTTCATGATTTCGTACTCACCATACGTACGATCAACAGCACTAACAGTATATTGTGCTTGTCCTTCAATAACAGGAAGCACACCGTTAATACCAAGTACAATCAATAAAGACAAAAGTAAAAAGATAACGCTGCGTGACTTTTTATTCGTCACAATTTGCGATGCTTTTTCTACTGCTTGTTCTACTTTTGATTGTCTTACTTCTGCCATATTACATATCCGTTAAAGTGAATGTTGCTTTTTTAATAAGGTCGTATTGTTCGTCACGTTCTTTTTGTTCGTTATAAGTTGCAGTAATAGGTTCACGAACATCTGCTAACCAAACTGTTAAAGCAAAAGCTTCAGGTGTTTGTAACGTCGCAGGAATCGTAAGTTTACCGAATGCAACAATCGAACGAATATCAACGGATACATCTTTTAATTCTACAAATCTAATTTGTTCCATATTTATTTTCCTCCTTAAATGTGGATAACATATTCTACGCACTCACCAAAACGTTTGACTTCTTTAGCGTTAACTAATCTTTCTAATGCTTTAGCGTACCGTGTGTTATCTTTGTGCAAGATAGCTCTAATGGGTCTCATATATTTTTTAAGCTGTTGAAACATTTCTAATAATAAATTAAGAGACCCTGATCGATGGCGTTTATCAATATAAGTTTCTGTAATAAACAAACAATCGTCACGTTCTAAATCTAATGATACAAAGCCTACAGTCACACCTTCTTCATTAACTAACATTAAACATTGTCCTTTAATTAATTTATAGTGCAGCACAGTTAGTTTAGTGAAGAAGTGTACGTTATCAAAAAATAACATTTTCTTATCTTCTTGTGACATTTCATTAAACATTTCTATGACTTTATATAAGTCAGGGTGACTGCTGTAATGTATCATCCGATGCTAGGATCCCATCCACCGTCATCATCTTCATAAGGATTTTCCGGTTCTAATACTTCGTAATCGCCGTCATCTCCATCTACGTCACCGTACGCATCAATATTTGTAGGCGCATCTTGAATAAAAGGTTCATCAAGTTTAGGAGTCATTACAATTTTACTCATTTTACATTGACGACATAAAAAAATATCAATAACTTTATTAAGACCTTCCATTTTACTAGCCAACATACTAAAGGAGGTTCCTCCGCAATGTTCACACTTTAATGGACTTGTCATCTTTAACAGGTTCCTCCTCACGCACTTCTCGTGCAATATCTTCAATTAAATGTTTGTGACTAGCCGCATCTTCAACAGACATTTCAGTAACAATGTCTTGTTGGTGTGCTATCGCTTGTATAATAAACTCAACATCTGGAAATAAATCTTTTAGTGTTGTTTTAAACACATCAGCGATAGCATTGTAAATTGCTTTACGTGATATAAATAAAGCATTATCGTTTTTTTCATCTTTAAAAATATAAACTTTAGCTTGTACTTCTGGTTCAGTAGCAGGGCGTAGTACAGGAAGATCAGCTAAGATTGCGGTAAGTCCCATCTTTACTGCACTTAGCATAACGTTTAAATATGGTTTAATATCCGTCATAACACCGCGTTTTTGTTTTGGAACAATGCGGGCTTCAATTTCACCTTTTGTCATATCCGCTATAAATGAGATCTTGATTACGTCATTCTTTTTTGGCATAAAGCCTCCTTGGTTTACTTAAGTATATCATACCATATAAAAAACACAAGATGTGTATATCTTGTGTTGTTTGTGTAAACTTTTACAATTGTTTACTTAAAGCCTTGTCCCATACTTGGGTCTTGCTTTATAGCATTCTTTTCTTCAATTAAGATTGTAATAGCTTGTTGTGCAGCTTGTTCCTCAGATAACCCTTGAGATAAGAGTCTACTAAAAATAGAAGCAAAGTTAGTAAGATCTGCCACCAGTGTTTCTGCCACAGAATCTTGTTCTTCTTTTTCAAGACGTTGTAAAAATAGATCTTTTTGTGGAAAGTCTGAGTATTTAAGCAAGTCTTGTGGCGTAATGATTTGTGGTTTGATTTGGTACTGCGCTTGCATTTCATATAAAGCTTTGGCTGAATCAAACAAGTTAGCTTGGTTCATTGGTAGTAATGTTGATGCTGCAATATTATAATCAAACTTCATACCACGTTCTCTAAGTTGATCAAACTGAATCTTACGTTGTTCGACAACTTTATTAGTACCTGTAGCAGACAGCTTAGGCACGATATAAGTTTTATCACCACCGTAAGCAAAGTAGTATTCAAGAACTAACTTTGTTAAATCTTCACAAAACTCTTCAAGTAGTGTAATACGGCTATTATCGGTTAACATCGTCACACGTGCTTGGAATGCTTGAGTCGCACCTGTGGTCTGAATACTGTTAGTCATACGACCTTTATAATATGGGTCAACGCCTGTAACTTGGAAGATAGAGTTTTCCAAGCGTTGTTTAATATTACTTAAATCAGGAATGACTGGAACATCTACGTAATAAACTAAGTTACGTGGATCGCCTTTAGTTTCAAATGATGCACCGGGTGTACCACCATAGTCAGCAAACGAACGCATATTAATGCGTCCATCGGTATTAACAAAGCGTACACGATTAAGAACACGGTACGGTTGTGTTGCTTCCATCGAGTCTAACATGTTAAGTGCAACAACTGTATTTAAAATCTTGGTTAACTTAGAGTTTCCGTATGGGTTACCATCTGGGCGTTGTGGTGTGTATACGACAACCGGGAAACGTTTTAATGGAATGTTTAAATTTTCATAGATAATCGTATCTTCGTTTAACATGAAGATTTGATCAATGCTACCTTTTTCATTTCGCATAAAACATTCGACTAACGATACCGTTCGGTTATTAGTAATCGTATTATTTTCGTATCCGGCAATTCGGTTATTAGCAGTTTTATCGCTCATAACACCTTTATACTTTTCCATAAACTCTTCAACACCGGCTTTAAAGTTAGGGTTGTTAACGAGTGTGTCGATATTGACAGCACGTTCAATAAAGATAGCTTCACCGTCTTTATAAGAATCTACGCTTGGATCAAAGTAAAGTTCTTGTGGTGACATTGCTTTTAGTTTGATATGTCCCTTAGCAGGATCCCAGTCTACACGCATAGCACCAACGTTGTATAGTTCTGCATTTTCACCAACGTGTAAAAATTTATTTTTCATTCCCCATTTATTCCAGTTGTATGCAATAAATGCGTTTAGATCTTGAACGGTTTTTTCATCTTGAATATAGCGTGGAGTCAATGTACCAATAAAAGAACCACTATAAATGGAATTCATATAACCTTGAACTACGTATTCAAAGTAGTTCCAGTCTGGTGTAATACTATATTCTTTTAAGTTCTTTTTAAAATAAGACCAGAATTCGCCTTTATATAATGAACGAATTAAACGCCACTCACGTAACTGTGCTTGTTTAAATGCTCTGTACTCATCAAACTTTTGTTTAATTTTATAAATATCGTAAGTAAATTTTGCCATTATTGTTTACCTTCCTTTTTCTTGGGTGGTTCAGGCATGACTGGTCCATCCATAATTTCTTCAAAGGTTTTAGCAATGGCTTGATTTTGTCGTTGTGTACTAGCAATAATTGCTTCTTCAATTTGTTTTTGACGAATACGTTCTTTTTTAGCAAGCTCTTCTTTTTGTTGCGCATCTAATTCTTCTTCAGCTTCTTCAGGATTATCTGCTAACGTATTATGTTGTGCAGCATCAATGATTGCTTGAATCGGTGCAGTAATATCTCCGTCATTATCTGGTTGTTTATTTCGGGATCCACGCACCGAGCGGTTTGTTGAAATCTTCTTCACTGGACGTTTCATCAGTTTCATCAAATATACTATTTGCAACGATAACACGATCGTCACCAGTATAAGTGATATTGCTACCAAAGTTATCAGAATTTCCATTGTTTACATTCTCCTTTAATGGGTCGTAATAAGTCGGGGTCTTTTTAATTATAACATTCTTTTGTTTATCGTGAACGAAACTTTTGCCACTTGGTAAAAACACATTAAGTCTTAACTCCTGTAAGTTGTGTGGAAGTTCGACTACAATAAACTCTAAAGCTGTTACACCGTGGTCATTACCGTCTTCTGGTTTAGCAGTCGGTCCACCACTTTTATCTAGTGCAAACTTATAGTTAAGTGCTTCATCAATTAAAAACTCACAGGTAGAGTATACTTCGATTTGATTATGATTAAGTAATGAATTCATTTTAATAATACGAGCATCATGACTTGCAAACGATGGTTCAAAGTATAGACCTTCATCTTCAAACATACTGCCAATCGTTACTAAGTTACTTTCTCGCTTACTATAGCTACGTCCGTCAAACTTAGGCATCATCAGTAATCCATCTAGATCGGTACCATTAATTTTAGTTTCTTTACGATACTCTTTAGCGATTGTTTTAATATCAGAGTTATTAATGCGAAGCTCATCGTACACATATAACTTCTTTGTTTCGGTAGAAAATGCACCATAAACAATGTGTGTTGGATCATTAATACCATAATCTACACCAATAAGATAATATAAAACTCGTCTACCACTTTCATCAAATGCACGTGGTAGTGGGTGTGGAGCAACGATACAAACACCAAAGTTTGGAAATACTAGATTACTTGAAAAGTTAAACGAACCTTTATAAAACTGTTGAATGTAAGCTTGAGACTTACCACGTGTTTGTTCTTCTTCATAAGTTGCAGGTAAAAATGGGTTAGCGCTGGTTGAAATAATTTGCGTATACTTTTGTGGATCACGTTCTTTATTAAACTTGTAGCCTTCGTTATATGCATCTCCATAAAACTCTACGATGTTAGAATCTAATAAAAATTTAGATTTAACCCAACCCGAGTCTGGGTTTGTTTCTAGATTAATATGACGTGCGTCTACACGATACTTTGGTTTGTATACTTGTTGATTAGGATCCCATTGCATTTTAGTTTGTCCGTTTTCGTCCACTTCAGGAATCATAGCGGCTGTATTACGAATACGAGATTGTAACATCGTGAATCCACCAAACGGTACATCGGACGCTTCAACAATAACAGCCATCGTTAAGTTAATAGATTTAAGTTTAGTTTCATCATCGAATGATCGAAATAGTATTTCAGAACCATTTGTTAATTGAAGTTCATGCTTTTGGTCATTCTTTCTACGAATAAGTTTCATTGGAAAAATACTATAAAATTCTTTGACAAAGGTTGCTTCAAGTGCTGGGTACGTACGTGCAGTCACTGCAACACGTGCATTTTGAATTAACATAATATGTTTAATCACATCTTCAATATTGGCACGAGACTTACCAGAACCATAACCACCTGCCGTCATTTTATAACGTTCACGTCTACGTAAAAACATTGCTTGGTATGCAGTAGGTTTAAAAGTATTAATTAATGTTCCACATTGTGGACATTCTTTAAAACTTAAACTTTCACTACCGTTAATTGCTTTGGCTGGTACTAAAGGTTTATTACAACGTGGACAGTGTTGAATACTATCAACGCGGATAATTTGAGGCTTTGCTTCTTCTAGTGAAGGTACTACTGTAGGTTGAACAACATCAAACACTTCTCCAGTATCTTGATCAACAAAACGTTGCGTATCAATAATTGACTTCGGCATATTATAATCCTGGCTTTTTATTTTCTGGTACGTTGGGTAAGAACTCTGTTTCTTCTGCAGTTAGTGGAGTTTGAATATAAATGTACTGAACAGGTGTAGCAAAACTAGGACGATGATCATCACGGTATTTAATTGCCGCATTTAGTTTCGTTGCATCTGCCATTCCCACATGAACACCGTCTTTCATATACTTGTTAACGATAATACCTGCTTGCGTATAAATAACACGGTCAATGTAATCTTGCACACGGCTATCTGCTAAAAACATTTGCCAGTCATGATAGGTTGTATTTTGTCCAATCACTGCAGCTAGTTCGTGTGGATTAGAAATAAAAAGTTTATCATACGCCATTGGTACACTTTCTGCAAAGTTCCACAGGTTAACTAAATGTATTAACTTAACTTCTGTTTTTGTAAATTGTTCTAGTGGGATCATAACTAACCTTTCAAGTGGGGTAGGTTTATAGACATACCTCTACGATTTGATTCCAAAATAAGCGGAACCTTATGTTTATAGTATACATCTTTTACTTTTTGCAAACGATATAAAGTAAAATTTTCTACAGGATAAAAGCGTGTTAAATTAATTACTTCTTGTCTAGCTTCTGCAAGCGTGGTGAAATACAGTTCGTGGGTATGAACACCTTGTTTACGTACAAGAACTGCTCCATTAACTGTGCCTTCTTTATAGTTAATGCCTACCATTCCTTTTAAGTTATTTAAACCATTATGATTTTCTAATTGCTCAACCGATTTTAAATTAACAAAAAGATGTTGAAAACTTGAACGTAAAAATACTAATGTGTATTTTTTAAACTCTTGAATGATCCAGTTGTAACCATCTTTAGTTAAATAAAGAATGTATCCGTCATAAATACTTACATCATTATTATCTAAAGTAAAAGGCAACTTACTGTGAAGTGCATAAGCTTTAAGCACAACAGCAATGTTGCCTGGTCGTAAAGGATATTTTCTAATCTTTTCCGTAGTTAAGATACCAACGGTAATACATTGGTCTATGTACTTATCTACTAACTCTTTCATTACATGCCTGATATTGCTTCGTCTAAGGCTGCCATTTGAGCTGCGTCTTCTTCAGTGCCTTCTTCTTCAACTGGTTGTGGCTCAGGTGTAGGAGTAGCTCCTGCTGAAACAACCATAGATGTATCCGTAAGTTCTGTGACAGTCATGCCCATAGAATTAACCATGTTTAAAACTTCAATAAGTTGCATTTTATCCATTTGGCCTACTTCTACAGATAACATACCTTGGTCAGGCATTTCTTCATAGCCAACATTCATGTCTTGTAAAGCACTAATAATTTCTTCAAACATTTTATTTACCTCCTTTTTGAATCATGTTGTGTAAGATCGTACGATAAGGTTCTGCCACCATTTCCATATCTTGCATATGAATATCATAGTGACCATTTTTAATTAACTCAGCGTGATACATAAACTTACCAAACGCATCATCGTATTCTGGAATATATTTACGAGCAAACAATTCAATTTCTAATCCTAAGGTTTCGTCACCTTTAGGTTGTTCTTCTGGATATGGTAATTCCATTTCCATTTCGATTTCAACAGGAGCTTCCATTTCTACGCCCATTGTTTCAGGGTAGACATACAGATATTGTTCATCAACAGAGTATTGTACTTGTTTTTCTTGAAGATGATCCATCATCGATAACATTAACATTTGATCGACATCAGATAAATCAACAACAATTTTTTCAGGCCATTGTTCATACATGACGTTCATTTCATCCAACATCATCATGAATTCGTTACAGTTACTATCATAGTGCATAGATCATCCTCCTCACTTTTTTAGTATATCACAACTTTTCTTTAAGCAAATTAAATTCTACATCTACAAGTATACTACCAATACGAATAAATTTTTCACACATGTCTTTGACACGTTGGAGTTCTTCTTCTGTACTGATTAAAAAGTACCGGTGTGGATTTGAGGCAAGTAAATATTCTTCCCACCATTTTTGTAATGGGGTTAAATCATAATAACTTGTACCTTTGAACTCAACGTAGATAGTACCGCCGCCTTTTGGTAATTGTAAAAACCTGTCAGGAAAACCTTTTGAGGTCATGACAGGTCCTTTAATAGCAACAATCTGTTTAGACTGGCACCATTTTACAAAATCAGATTCAAGTTTCTTTTCAATAGTACTCACTACTCTATAATACCATTTTTACGAAGTGTATCAATAGTACCTTTATAGAGATCGCGTTGTTCTTCTAAATGAACGTTTTCTGTTTTAAGATCTCGGATTTGTTTACTAGCATTATTAAGCACAGCAAACAACATGGTAAACAAGTCGCGTGTAATAACATGAGCACGTTCACCAGCGCTATTAATAAATTGGTTACCGTAGTTAGCACGTGTACCTTTTTCAACAATGCAGTACCGACGCTTGTTACTATTGGCTACTGACGTTTCGCATTCCATGAGTTGGAACGTTGTGGCATCTAGCA
>Ga0222714_10002230_pt1 | contig 20763 bp, 18 predicted proteins | sample C33_3DmetaG_FD_165048 | JGI IMG/M metagenome (GOLD analysis project Ga0222714, IMG submission 165048) | Estuarine water microbial communities from San Francisco Bay, California, United States - C33_3D | ecosystem: Environmental > Aquatic > Marine > Unclassified | place: USA: California...
GCCAACCTCACCGATGCCGGTACCTTCGTGCTTGCTGAGACTGCCCTCGACATGCACTGCTGGGGTGAGAACCCCGTTGTCACTGCCAAGTTGCAGCTCAACGGTCAGGACCGCTTCTCCGAGCGTGAGGGTTCCTACTTCGACACTGTTCAACCCTTCCAACACCACACCCGTGCCCCCGATACTGGTATCAACGTGTATTCCTTTGCCCTTCGCCCCGAGGAGCATCAGCCCTCTGGTTCGTGCAACTTCTCTCGCATTGATAATGCAGTGATGCAGCTTGTGCTTTCCTCCGGAACCGTGTCCGGTGCCAACACCGCCAAGGTCCGTGTCTATGCCGTCAATTACAATGTCTTGCGTGTGATGAGTGGTATGGCTGGTGTTGCATACAGCAACTAAGCATTTATAATAAAAATATTATTTTTACTAATAAAACAAAAATAAAAAATTATAAAATCTAATTAATTAATTTATAAAAAATATAAATTAATTTTACTATTAAACAACAACTATAAAATTTTGCTCCTCCGTCGGGGTGTGCAAGATGATAAAACGCGAGGTGGTCACAATAAAGAAATAATTATGTTAAATATTAACATGTTCTGTTTGAAAATTAGTGGTATTCATTGTTGTTTTTTGATTGTTAAAGCAAAAAATAATATAAAGAACTACTGATAAATAATGTATAGAATGAGCGTAGACATCGTAAATCTCATTGAAAGCAATCCAATTACCAAGTTAAATGGTAATTACCAGTCAAAAATAGTAGAAAAGGTGCAACAACACTTTAATAATTACGAACAACAGATGTTTTTAGCAAGTTTTTATTGCTATTTGAAGCACGACAACAAGAACGATTTCGTAATTGACCTTGATAATGTTTGGAAATGGTTGGGGTTTAGTCAAAAAGTAAATGCAAAAATGCTTCTTGAAAAAAATTTTGTTTTAAATACAGATTTTACAAAATCGCTTTTGTTGCAACAAAAGCAAACGTCTGACGCAAGAGGCGGTCACAATAAAGAAATTATTATGTTAAATATTGACACGTTTAAAAAATTCTGTTTGAAAGCGGGAACCAAAAAGGCAGATGAAATTCACGATTATTATATTAAATTAGAAACTGTTTTACAAGATTTTTTAGTAGAAGAAAGCAATGAATTAAAGCTTCAATTAGAAAACGCAAAACAACAAATCCTTCAAATAGAAGACAAAAACAAACAAGAATACGACGCCAAATTAGCGAAACAGAAATTGTTGGAAAGGGAAAAGGTATTGATGCAAGAATATGCAACGAGCGGGGCTATTTTTTATGTAATCAAGGTAAAAACATATGAAAATGGACAATATGTCGTAAAAATCGGCGAAAGTCGCAGAGGAGTATTGGGTAGATATAATGAACATAAAACGAAATACGAAGAATGTTTATTATTAGATTGTTTTGCCGTAAATAAGAGCAAAGACTTTGAAACTTTTATTAAAGAACACGATTCGGTTAGACGAAATAGAGTAAACGACCTACCTGGACACGAAACCGAGCTAGAACTCTTTCTAATCGGAAAAAACCTATCTTATCATACTTTATTAGATATAGTCAATAATAATATCAAATATTTTAACGACAATGATACACATAAATTAGAATTAGAAATTCAACAATTAAAATTAATGTTGGAAATGAAAACATCCAATAACGACAATGTGTTAATTCACGAATTGCTTCAAACTGTAAAACAGTTATCGTGTAAAATAGATCATCTAGAGACGATGAATCTGGATATAATATCCAAAATAAACTCAACACAAACTAAAACGACCACCGGGTTTAATCAACCGTTAGTAACCGTCGGACCACGTCTCCAAAAAATCAATCCCGAAACGATGACTATTGTAAAAGTGTACGAATCCGTCGCTGAATGTTTGAAGGAATATAATTTCAAGGTGAAACGACCGAGCATTGATAAGGCGGTAAAAGAAAATACCGTTTATAATGAATATCGTTGGGCGTTTGTAGATAGAAGTTTGGACCCGAATGTAATCCACGATTTGCCACCAACGAAAGAAACCAAGGCACAAAATCTCGGCTATATTGCAAAGATGAATTACGATAAGACCGAAATTTTGAATGTGTATATCGACCGAAAGACCGCCGCCATCGAAAACGGGTATGCGTCACATTCTGCATTAGATAATCCTGTAAAAAATGCATCGGCAACAAACGGGCATTATTATGCAGTATATGATAAATGCGCGGATGAATTGAGATACTCGTTTGAACAAAAATATGGAAACCCATTATTGTATAAAGATGGTGTCGGGCAATATACCGGCGACAACCAATTAGTAAAAGAATTCGGGTGTAAATATGACTGCATAAAACAACTAAAAATGAGCGATAGAACATTAGCAAAAGCATTAGCCAACAATGTAATGTATAACAATCATTATTTTCGAATGATTGGTAGTAAGCTGAAATGTGGCGATTGCACCGACCAAAAAGAAATATGAAACAAAACAATTACAAAATATAATTGTTTTGTAAAACCATACAATTATTGTATAATGAATCAAATTGCGATAAATCAAACATAATATAATATTAAATTATTGTATTATGCCAGTCCTTTACGATGAGACGTGTTGGCGAGAATTCTTTGAAAAATATGATTTAGGATGTATTTTGGTTGTAGATATTAGATTGCAAGAATCCGAATATAACAAAATTTTTACCTTGTCGCGATATAAAACAATGTTATTCATAACTGAACCAATCCAATATTTTGGAAGCGAACCACGTCCAGCGTGTAAATATTCATATAAAGCATTTACTGAAAATAAATTTCCATATCTTTTTGGATGCATTAACCACGATCCTAAAAATGGACGATACAAATTTCCATTATATATGTTTATTCCTATCTTTGATTACAAAAATAAATGCTATTACAGCCACATTAATTATATTATACAAAATACAAGTTTATCCCAATTAAATGCGAAACGGTTTAACGCGTTAATTAATCATTGGGATGTAAAGACGAGAACGTGTATATATGAACGTTTAATAAATATTGGGCATATTGATTGTCCAAGTACATTATTTAACAACTGTTCTAATGAGGAATTGAATAAAATCGGAAAAATTAACTATTTACAAAATTATAAATTTAATATATGTTCTGAAAATTTTGATTATGATAATGTACCTGGATATATCACCGAAAAACTAATGGAGTGTTGTTTAAGTGGAGCAATTCCAATATATGCTGGATGGTTTGATGAATATGATGAAAAAATATTAAATAAAAACCGAATTATATTCTACAATTCATTTGATGATAAATCGATTGAATATGCATATTACAAAGTCAAGTTTTTAATGGAAAATCCAGAAATGTTATTACAATTTTATAATCAACCAGTCTTTTGTGAAACCGCATATGAAACCGTGCAAGAATTATGTAATGATTTTGAGAACTTGTTACAAACTGTTCGCGTATAATAATAAACTTGCTAAATCACGCGTCGTGATCGTTGTACCTTGACATATAATCAAAATCTTCATCAATATTCTCATCTAAACCCATATTCGATACTAATAGTTTATCTAATGCTTGGAATATAATTCGTATTATATTTTCAGCGAACATCTATACATATAAGTGAGTTTTATTTTTCTATTTTAGGAATACGCATTTTGATAAAAGAATCTATGTATATAGTATAATTACCATTTTAGAATGAACAAGACAAATCGTTCGGATGTTTCTAGACAAAAACGCGCAACTAAACAATTAAAATCTCAAAAAACTGCTCGTGATGTAGATATAGATATTGCCCGATACTGCGGGGAAATTAAAAGTCAAGACCAAATATTTGAAATGTATCGTGAATTTGATGCAGATTACGCTAATGCAAAAGAATCGAACCCGAATTTAACAAAAGCCGAATTCCGTAAAACTTACACGAAAATCAATTTAGATAATCTATTTCGGTGTTTAAATTCTCTTAACAAAAAACAAGACATTTCTACTGAATGTAACCAAGACGATCTGACCTTAGTAATGAAAGCGTTATCCTTAGTGAATAATCCGTCAAAAGGTGGTGCTGGGCGGGCTAGGTCAAGGTCTAAGTCTAGGACAAAGCGTCAAAATATCCCACAAGTAATTGAGCCAACTGTTGATGAAATAGAATCACCAGAAGCACTCGCTGAATTTTATACTTATAGCATTTTGCCAGACAAAACCATATTGAATATAGCGGCTTTAAATGCAGCAATTCAAAGCAATACAAATTACATATTGAAACGTGGTGCAGAAATTTATAATAATTTAAGTGACTGTGCACAAAGCTATATGTCCTATGCGTGGGCAAGAGCATCTGGATTGTTAAAAAACACGCGTGAAAATAATAGTGTAACTGAGATAATAGAGTATACAAAACAAAATCTGTCTATCATTAGCTTGTATGTTATTGCAGTTAGTTATATAGGAAACACTGGAATACCACAAGACATCCTAAAATTATTATATACTATTTTTACTTCTTCTGTTGGAATATCCATTCTAAAACATACTGGCGGTTTAACTGCTACCATAATTGTTGCACGCGAAATATATCTACGTAAAGAATTATCTGACGCGTTGGATGAGTTAAAACGCAAGATAAATAACGTGACAAACACGACCGAAGTGCAAACAATACTATCTTATATTAAAACGTTGAATTTGTTTAAAAGTGCCGCAGAGTTAGAGGCAGCTAAAACTCAAAACGAATTGGAATTATTAAAAACAGCAATGGAATCTGTCCAAAATGAAAGACAACAAATTGCCGAATTGAACACAATGAAGAAAGAATTATCGGATGAACTAGATCAATTAAATGTAATGTTAGAGGAATCCATCTCGACAACTGCGCGAATAACGGATGTAAAAAAACGCAGGTCTATCTTGAAAAAAACGGTTACAGAACAAAAAGAAACCGCTGGGGGGAAACGTCATACGAAAAAACGCCTACTCAATAAACACATTACAAAACACACCAAAACATATAGAAAGTAACTCTATTGTGTAACATAATTATTCAAATATGTGAAAATATATATTTGAATTCGGTCGGTGTAAGTAGTAAAACTAACTTTTTATGTCGTATATTTTATTCAATACACGGTCTATATCAAATAATATTTATAAACAAAACTGCATAAACAAAACTTATACTAAATATTAAATATGTCACGTTCAAACACATTAAATACACAAAATGATCTATTAATGTCCAGTTTAATGGATTTTTATAATAATCGCGACAATCTCAACAAAATGATTAAAATTATTAATGGTGAATCCGATATCTCACTGCGTATAGTAGATTGGTTTGTTACAAACTATGCAAAAAAATATTACACCGTGTATGAACAAACAACCGGCACTGAACACGTGCAAACTATTTCTAGATTTAAGGTGTATAATGATTATAAATTAAAACTAAAAGCTTATTCAAAAAAGCGATTTGACCCGTTTTGTCGATGGGACCGTGTGTCTATCCCCTATGATAACGAGCAATACATGGAAACCACTATCGGACAATTGAATTTTTTTAAATGGGCGATTGAGAACAACATTATTGATTATATTAAAAATAATTATGATACCATAGAAAATGATATGAATAAACGCAATAGCACTACCAAGCGACGTACTCCGGTCGACGAGGAGAACATTGTTTCATCATCTGTTGCAGCTGGTTCAAGCTCAAAAACAAGAAAACGACGAGAGGAATTGTCTGTTTCTGCGTGCAAATGTATAAAAAAAGAAGTTGTTAAAATTATTGTAAAATTCAACTAAGTATTCTTCATACGCCTACTTTTTATTTGCAATTATTTCTGTTATAAATTGTTCTATCTCATTAATCCATTTGTTACCTTGGTCCGCTGCATCGTTTTTATCATAGGTAACATCCGCATTTGTATTTAAACTTAATACCTGAGTATTAATTTTATTATTATTACATTCCCACTCCTCATATTTCCCCAACCAATCGTCGTGATACTTCTTGCATTTTTGTAAATATTCTAGCTCGATCTGACTTTCTCCGGATCTTGAACGTTTTGTGATGCGACGATGGCATACATCCGCATCTGCATTGATATATACGTATCCATCCATATCAAAATCTCTGGCGTGTTCATCCGCAAGTAAGCAATATATTTTATAATCCATATATGTTATCACACCATCGGTATATAACATCTTTGCGAATATTTGCTTGTCTGCATCCACCGACCTTTCACATATCAGTACTTTGCAGTCCGGGTTTTCACGAATCGTATTGCGCAATAACGAGAGACGGGTAGTAAGTGCCATCACTTGAAACTGAAACGCATATTTCTTAGAATCTTGATAAAATTTTTCTAGTATCGTCTTTCCGTCCTCATCACGAACAGTCTCCCAAATATCAACCGGCTCTTTTACAAATATAATATCTGTCGATCCGCTATGTCTAGATTTTAACTCTTCGAGTATAGTGGATTTTCCGGCACCGATATTGCCCTCGATTGATATAATGATTGGTTGGGTCATTCTTGTATAATGCTATAATTAATTATAATATTATTATATTAGATGTTATTTCTAAATCGCATTTTGTTTAGTTCAATTTTTTAAGTCACCTTAACAAAAAAAATATGCGTAATATCTATACTGTTATGAATACAGAATTAGTTACTCCGGTCATTACCGAACCTACCCCCGAAACAAACGTATCTGTCGTTGCTGAACCGAAAAAATGCTGTCAATGCCTTACTGACAAGTTAAATGACCAAGATTTTATGCAAAAGTTCAATGTGTCCATTTCCTTTGTTTTAGAGTTATATCGCGTTTTAATGGGGACAATGCTTGTGATGTTTGTCCCTCAACGATGTGGCGAACAAATGTGCGGCGCTATGGATAATATGTTTAAAAGTACCGATGTATATAGTGCAAATGCCGGCGTAAATATCGCTACTCTTATTGCATTCGTATATCTATATGTCGTTGAGATGAAACGTGAAACCAAAATGATTAATTATTTAGAGGTACATAAGGAATTCGCGTGTGATAATGACGCAGTCGGCGAAGCCTTACTCCTTTTACCTGAAAAAAAGAGAACCGAGGTTCTCACACTAGACCATAGTTATCAAACCGCCTGTTATATCGCGCTCTTCTGTTTCTTAGCCAACACTATATTTAGCGGTTATTCCATATATAACAACTATTTGGATAGTAAAACGACGAGTGTTTTTATTACCAACGTCCTCTTCCTCGCTGGAAAACTGGTTGATACAAATGCACTAGCAAACACCGAAGAGAACATCTTTTACTCTGCATATCTAAAAGATCGTGTGCAATATAATTACGTTGATCCTGATAAAATTTGTACAGAAAATCGCGTTACTGAACTTAGCACGAATGACGAAGAAACACCCGTTTTAACCACCGTTTAATTACGATATGGTTCTCGTTGATCTATATTGTAAGATATCAAGCAATTTACTTGTTGTTGGGAATTCATCCGCTCCATATATGTCCTGCAACAATAACCATTCGAACATTCCTCCTCTGTATAAATATATTTTTGTAAATCCGAGTCCTTTTAGCTGACTATATTTCGTCTCTATTTTTTCGTCATTTGCATTCTCACCATATATGATAAATGTTTTACTGTCAAAATCGTAGTTATTTAGATATTCATTTATCCGGTTCTCTTCTGTTTGATATGAGATGGTATTTTTTATCAAACATTGTTGTTTTGTCACTGGCAAAGTATTTATAATGATATAATCAGCTGGATTTGACAAGACGTGTTGTACATCTTCAAATGAAACATTATTATAGGTTGTTTTGAATAATTTGTTGAACATTAGCTACTATATTCATATTCAACATTTCTATATATTTTACGCGGCTTTTGTTTTATTTTCGATTTTGCCACGTTCTATCATCATTGCACGCATTTTCTGATTACGAAACTTGGTACAATCTTCATAAAACAGTTGTATTAGAGAACAATATGTGTCTTTCGCGATTCGGTTCTCGCAGTATCTCTCTATTTGTTGTTCTAAATTTGAACACAGGCGATTGTATTTATCCATAATATACTGAATTATACTATTTTATCACTATTTATCTGTAAAAAATTGATTGCTTCTAAACCTGTTTATTAATTGCATTCACAAGTAGGTATATTACCTAAATCAACTAATTAATTAATAATGGACCTTACTCAGAGCAAATTGACCCGCGCAGAATGGGAAACCATTGAGGTGCCCGTATCACAAAGCGAAAAAAACATTTTAAAGTTAATCATTTCTGGTTACCACGATGTAAATATTCATACGAATGAGCATCTTTCACTGTATTCATTCTTAAAAATAGATAAATCTCCGGAAACAGAGTTATTATTATTTAAGAAATACTTTGAAGACACTCTTGTTAAGACCCTTTCTAAATATGGAAAGGGTACTCCACTTAGCGAGATTACCTTTCAAAGCCTCGGTGGAGGCGAACTAAAAACGATGAAAAGTCTTGACAGATTCCGTCTTCAAAATTTGGATTCTACACTCGGTGATAATAAATCACTTGTGTTTGAATTCGTATTAGTAGACCTTGTCTCAGAACTTGTCAAACAAATATATAAAAAAAAACAAAAATATGCCTTTTACTTGTACACCATTATGCAACTCAAAAAAACATCCATTGCTAACCTAAACGGTTATTTGATGAAAATCATAGACGATATTCTACAATATGCAAATTCATTTACAAAAACTAGCGAAATTATTACCAATGCATATGAGTTTATTGAACGAAATTCATACCTATTCAAATATGAGGACAAAACGCTCTTCGCGCATCAAAAAACACTTTTCACTATCTGCAATAACCAACGCCCAGCAGAAACACCAGATTTCGTTCCAAAATTAATATTATATACTGCTCCAACCGGTACTGGCAAGACATTGTCCCCAATTGGACTTTCTGAAAATTATCGTATTATTTTCGTATGTGTTGCCCGTCATATCGGGCTTGCTTTGGCAAAATCTGCCATTTCAATGGAGAAAAAAGTCGCGTTTGCATTTGGATGTGAATCCGCTGCTGATATTCGTCTCCACTACTTCTCGGCAATTGATTTTACTCGCGATAGACGTTCCGGCGGAATACGAAAGGTCGACAACAGCGTTGGTGACAATGTTGAAATAATGGTTTGTGATATTCAATCCTATATTACTGCAATGCATTATATGCTGGCATTCAATCCAGCAGAACGAATTATTACTTATTGGGATGAACCAACAATTACAATGGATTCACAAGAACATCCGTTACATTCGATTATTCATAAAAATTGGACTGATAATAAAATCCCGACGATGGTATTATCGTGTGCAACATTGCCTACGTCAGATGAATTGCAACCAGTATTTGCGGATTTTAAATGCAAGTTTGAAGACGCCGAAGTACATACAATTACCAGTTATGATTGTCGAAAATCGATTCCTATATTGGACAAATCTGGTTATTGTGTTTTACCGCATTTTATGTATTCGGACTTTACCAAACTAAACGAATGCACCCGGTTTTGCGAACAAAATAAAACATTGTTAAGGTATTTCGACTTGCGTGAGATTATTCGATTTATTGAGTATATAAATGCCGAAAATCTCATTGATGAAGCCTACACAATCGATTCCTATTTTACAGATAATATTAGCAATATCTCTATGAATCGATTAAAAGAATACTATTTGGATCTATTGTTGCGCATTGATCCCGAAAATTGGAGCAAAATTTACAAATATTTTACTATTACTCGCAAAAAGAAGTTTGCCGATTCAAAACCGGGCATTACAAAGTCTACCAGTGTAGAACAGACCGCGCGAGCAGGTGCTGCGTTATCACGAACGACCAGTGTATTTGCTCCGTCAAAATCCGCGAACGCCTCTGCTGCTGCCGCTGCTACTACTACATCCGCTAGTTCTGGTATATTGCTAACAACCTCTGACGCATACACCTTATCTGATGGTCCAACTATATTTCTGGCAGATGATGTGAATAAGATTGGCAACTTTTATATACAACAGTCTAATATTGCCCCGACGGTATTTCAAAATATTCTCGCGAAGATTACTACAAATACGGAAATTATTGCGCGCATTGATCGTCTTGAAAGCGATATTTTAGTAAAAGAAACCAAGTCTGGATCTTGTTCGGATGATAAAAGTTCGGCTGCCAGAGAAAGTGGTCGATTATGCAAAGAATCGCAAGCGTGGATGAATGAGATAAATAAACTTAGAAAAGAATTACGATCAGTTGGTCTGGACCCGATTTATATACCGAATTCACGCCCCCATCAAAATTGTTGGACGCCCGACGGCGAAGTTCGCGAAAACGCCTTTGTTGCAAATATTGACGAGGTAACTGCAAAAGAAATTATGCAACTTAACATTAGCAACAATTTCAAAGTATTGTTGTTATTGGGGATTGGTATGTTTATTGAAAATCCAAATGTTCAATATATGGAAATTATGAAAAAACTTGCAGACGAACAACGCCTATTTATTATTATTGCCTCATCCGACTATATTTACGGTACAAACTATCAGTTTTGTCACGGATTTATCGGCAAAGACCTTACTAATATGACACAACAAAAAACATTACAAGCAATGGGACGCATTGGTCGCAATAATATTCAACAAGATTATACTATTCGTTTTAGAACAGATGAAATGATTACGAACTTATTTACAAAACCAGCAGTAAATGTAGAAGCGGATAATATGTGCGCCTTATTCAATACGCCTTAATCATTTGTTACTACATATATTGTTATAATTTATTACACACATAACCTAGTTATTTTTTTACATTACATCAAATATTTTTTAACCATTACCGTGTCAATAACCGCACATCATAATCAAATTGAATACGATTTTATATATTTTGGTCGGCGTAATACGTCATCACTAACGTAATAAAAAAACCGGGAATGATTTTATTGATAAGAGCAAGAGAACCGATTATTATCGCAGAAAACCCACTTATTATAGCAAATTTCAAATGCCCAACATTTGTCTGCAATGTCGCCAAATGTTGTTTATCTTCTTCGGATAACTCTTTTGTTTTGTAGGAATTGAGTTTTGCATCATAGTATTGATAAAACAAGACAACTGCCACCATTAAAACGATTCCTAAATAAAATGAGGGGTTACCAGCTCGTTTTCTAAACAGATTATATAAGTCCCCGCGAACCGAGTATATGAATACAATGGAATATATCGCCAATCCTGACAATATTATATCAAACTTTTTACGATAATTCTCTATGGTGATCATACGGCGAACTATATTGTATAATAACATTTATTCTCTTTTTAGTTGGTGTAATAATATCGACCGTCGTATGTAAATTACATTTTGTTACGTTAAAAATTATGTAAAACACCAGAAAAGAAATGGCATCGCTATTTGAAAATGGACAAAAATAAATGTCCAATTTTCAAAAGTGGAAGGAAATGTTTGTAACAGAAAACCGTGTTTTTTGCATTTAAAGCATAATGGGTTGATTTCGGTGTATGATTTATTGAGATGACTGCATAATTATTTTACAACTATTACGCTGAAAATGATTTAGAGCAACTTTTGTGTTAACAAACTATATAGAAAATGTTAACAGATAAGTTGCTCAAAGTTGCTCCGATATATAATTGTGAATATTGTGATTATTCTACGAGCAAAACAAGTAGTTATACCAAGCATTTAACCACTGCAAAACATCTTAGGAAACAATCGTTAACAGATAAGTTGCCGCATATGAATGATACAAATTGGATATGCGATATATGTGCAAAAATATATATGTCTCGTGTCGGGTTATGGAAACACAAACAGAAATGTGTAGAATGTGAGGATACCCATATTGAAGAGCACACGACAAGCCTATCTACGACATTACCATCTCAGTCTCAAACTGTTGATGCTACATTGGTAATTGAGTTATTGAAGCAGAATCAGGAATTCAAAGAATTAATGATGGAACAGAGCAAACAGAATTTTGAATTACAAGAACAATTATTAGAAGCTGTAAAAGATGGTAAAATCGGGAATACAATACATAATAATACAACAAATAACAATAAATTTAACCTGAATTTCTTTTTGAACGAAACGTGTAAAGATGCAATAACGATGAGCGATTTCATTAATTCAATTGAGGTCACCATGGAAGATTTCATTCAAACCGGCAATATTGGGTTTGTAGATGGCATTTCCAAAGTGATGGTAGAACGCATTAAAGTAATGGATTTACATACAAGACCGATGCATTGTACGGACTTAAAGCGCGAAACACTATATATAAAAAATGATGATAAATGGGAAAAAGAAGATAGTGATAAGACAATGTTACGTAAAGCCGTGAAAAACATCGCAAATAAGAATTATAATCAATTATATAAATGGTATAATAATAGCAAACCGCAAGTGGAAATGATCGGTAGCGAGGATTGTGAGAAATATTTCAAGTACCATAAAGCGGCTCTTGGAGGGTATGACAAAGAAGAAGACAAGAAGTTCGAAGAGAAAATCATTAAGAATGTTCTCAAAGAAGTTCTAGTAGATAAAATGCCCACATAGCTCTTTTTGGGGGAACTTTACATTTTTTACGTTAAAAATTAATAAAACTCCAGAAAAGAAATGGCATCGCTATTTGAAAATGGACAAAAATAAATGTCCAATTTTAAAAAGTGGAAAGAAATGTTTGTAACAGAAAACCGTGATTTTTGGGTTGAAAGCATAATGGTTTGAATCCGATGTATGATTTGTTGAGTTGGCTGCATAATTATTTTAAGTATATTACGCTGAAAATTGATTTAGAGAGTTTATCTGTCAGTATGATATACTGACGCAATGTCTCCTAAAAACTCCTACGTTTTTTGTTGTGAGAAATGTGACTATCAATGCAGTACTAAAAGTGATTATACGAAACATTGTAACACCATAAAACACAATACTGACGCACATACTGACGCCAAATGTCTTAAATTGATAGAATACAGATGTGATTGTGGAAATGTTTATAAACATAGACAAAGTTTGCATACTCATAAAAAACACTGTATTTCGACACGATTGCAGACCCAACGTCAGAATGATGAAATGAAAACACAAACGATAGATGCGTCAATTGTAATTGAGTTGTTGAAACAAAACCAAGAGTTCAAAGAGTTAATGATGGAACAGAGCAAACAAAATATTGGATTACAAGAACAATTATTAGAGGCGGTTAAAGACGGCAAGATTGGCAATACAATAAATAATACAACAAATAACAATAAATTCAATCTGAATTTCTTTTTGAATGAAACGTGTAAAGATGCGATTACTATGAGCGATTTCATTAATTCAATTGAGGTCACCATGGAAGATTTCATTCAGACAGGTAATATAGGGTTTGTGGACGGAATATCAAAGGTTATGGTAGAACGAATTAAAGTGATGGATTTGCACACCAGACCGATGCATTGTACTGATTTAAAACGCGAAACATTGTATATAAAAAATGATGAGAAATGGGAGAAAGAGGATAGTGATAAGACAATGTTACGAAAAGCTGTGAAAAATATCGCAAATAAGAATTATAATCAATTCCATAAATGGTATAATAATAGCAAACCGCAGGTGGAAATGATCGGTAGCGAGGATTGTGAGAATTATTTTAAGTATTATAAAGCAGCTCTTGGCGGATGTGACAAAGAAGAAGATAAGAAATTTGAGGAAAAAATCATTAAGAATGTTCTCAAAGAAGTAATATTAGATAAAGCGCCACTCCCGTAAAATTGATTGTAATGAGGTAAAATAATATATCGTTATTCAAGGTAACAAAATGGTGGATGTAGATTCGATGCTTACAAAAAATGTCTCGCCACTCAGGTATCCGGGGGGTAAAACCAGGGCGTGTAAGGTGTTAGATGAAATTGTTCAAGCAAATTTTGACCTATCTACAATAGACAATTTAGTCTCCCCATTTATGGGGGGTGGATCATTCGAATTTTATTTTCAAAACAAATATAAAAAAGAATTGATCGTAAATGACAAATTTGCACCATTATACAACTTCTGGTTACAGGTCAAAACAAATAAGAGACAGTTATGTGATGAATTACGTAAAATGCCGACAGTATCAAAGGATGAATTTACGAATTATCGGAATACAATTCTAGGATTAGCGGATAATGTCATAGAACAAGCCAAATTATATTTTATTATAAATAGGTGTTCATTTAGTGGAGCAACATTGTCCGGAGGATATTCGGAGGAAGCTAGTAAAAAGCGATATACGGCGTCATCGATTGATCGGGTAGAAGCATTAGATTTATCGCATATGACGATATATAATGACGATTTTGAACCATTCTTATGTGAGCATACAACATCTAAGTCATTTATATTTCTAGACCCGCCGTACTATTTACAAAAGAAGTCGAATTTATATGGCAACAATGGCGATATGCACGAGAAATTCGATCACAACAAGTTATTCGATGTGATAAAAAATAAAACGAATTGGTTAATGACGTATAATAACTGCGAATATATCCGCGAATTATACAAGCAATATGTAATAATAGAAGTGGATTGGAATTATGGTATGAATAAAAGTAAATTGTCATCAGAAATCGTAATATTGTCTATTTTACGAGATATATGTTAGATTATTCGGGAGCATTTGTATATTGTCTAGACTATACGTGCTAGGTTGAAGGTTTTTTATATTTCTTGGTTTGCAAGCAATTGTGACAGATAAACAGCAAAACCCCTTGGAGTTACTACGTGAATGTATTTTTGTTCGAATTCTTAATTCTTGTTCGCAGTCAAAGAGGGGAACCTGGAAATTACAGATATCATCGCCGAGATGATAGAGTCCTTTGTTTGATATTTGTATATATTTACAACCTTTTTCAGCATACAAATTTGCGATCGTATCATTTGGACAATCCATATATGTGTCATTAAAGTCGGTAGTTTCACTTTTTATACGTAACCATTCCTCGTGTGTAATATTAATTGTCATAAACGGGGGTATTTTGCCGTTAAATAGGTTGCTGGATGCAATCAAATTTTCAAAAATATGTTTTGCTGCATTTGGAATTTTGTTTTTAGAACTGCCGGTCCATTTATTTAATTCAGTATTGTACAAAAGGGAGCATTGCATCCAGTCAGGTGTATTCATTTTTTTTATTTCGATAGGAACATCATTTTGTTGTATGAAATTGCAGACAATGTCGTTTTCAGCACTAGAACCGGCGAGGTCTTCTTTCAATTGTGTATTAAATGGTATTTTACCATTGATTGTGCATCGGCTAACTATATCGTGAATAACGTATTCATACTTTTTACCCTCGGTTGAACATCTAGAACCTCTGGGTTTTTTACGATTATCAAGTTGCATAATTACACCTATTACAAATAAATAATGAACCGATCAATTTTTTCAAATGTGTCTGCATTATAACCCATGTGGTATAATGCAGACACATCATAACATCGATTGTATATTAAATTATTTGATAAAATAATATAAAGACGACTCCATATATTACTATGTGTAGGTAGTGTATGTACTGTATATAGCAGAAGGGTTTTTGATAAAGCAATTGTAGCTCAGTTGGTTAGAGCATTGGTCTTATGAGCCAAAGGTCTGCGGATCGAGACCGCACTATTGCAGCGGGTTGGAGGATAATATATGTTGTATTTAAATGATATAAAGATACAGTAATGATATATAGAGTGATACTGTATCACAAGACGCACGAATGTCCGAGTGGTCTAAGGAGCCAGACTTAAGACCTGGTGTATATTACGCGTGGGTTCGACTCCCACTTCGTGCAGCATAATAGGTTTGGATATTTTCCTTAAAAATATCTTGGCACCGGATGAGTATCTGCTCTTATAGTGTAGTGGTTATCACTCAGGACTTTGAATCCTGAAACCTGAGTTCGAGTCTCAGTAGGAGCTATCGTTGTATATAATGTATTTTTGATAATATAATCTTTCTGGAAATCCAAGGCAGCCTTAATGTCTCAATCTACCCGGTTAACTCAGTGGAAGAGTGAATGCCTTTTAACTGCATAACTGGTGTAGTATGAAAGCATTTGGTCAAGGGTTCGACCCCCTTACCGGGTGTATACGGAATGAGTTTGCCGAAAAGTTACTCGCTGCCTCCGTAGCTCAATTGGGAGAGCAAACGGCTGTTATAAAATGATAATATTACTCATTTACAAAAACCGTTAGGTAGAGTGATCGAAACACTCCGGAGGCGAATTTTATATACACATAATAATTGAAATACTTATTATGTGCATTGTTATATAATACTTTCATATTTCCAAACATACCCTTTTGCGGTTTTTGCTTTTCCAATACAGCACATACATATGTATGCGAGTGATACACCTATATGTGCTGCTGCTGCTTTACAACTATCAAATGAATTTAATCTATTTCCATCAGTATCAAATTGTATTATTTTGTTTTTTCTTCTATTTACAATACTTTTAGTTATTGATTCCTTAGATAATTTGCGTCCTTTTAAACTTTCACTTATTTTTTGCTTAGTTGTTTCATCGTGTGGTCTACCTAATTGATGTCTCGAATGAACAAGACCATTCGCAAAATTCTTCTTTAAAGAATCAGAAATTTTTTGTTTTGTTTCTGCATTATGTTTGCCCGAGTTACCTCCCAGCCTTAAATTGTATCCGTTCGGTACCAAACAATTGTATTTTTCAATATATTTTATTTCCATATCGTCTAATTGATTATCAAACGTTATACACACTAACTTGAATACAAAATTGTCAATGCCATATTTTTTAAGCGCGGAATGTAGATATCTACAATTGCTACGCTTTTTTAAGTGATCTTTCCATCTGGCTTCTAAATCCCGTACTGTTTGTCCGACATATGTTTTATTATCCGTCTTGTTAGTGATTGTGTAAATATAACCCATCCTATATACTTACTAAACATTTTTGTTTAAGTGATTTTTTGTAAAATATACTTATTGCTAAATACTTTCGTTACTTTGTTTTTCTTCCATTTCTTTTTTAAGTTGTTCTTTTCTGCGCAAATAGGCTTGTTTATTGTATTCTTTCTTTTGCTCTGTTGTTGGTTTATAGTTTGTATCTTCTTTATATTTTCGAATTCGTTCTTTTATAGCCTCTTTATTTTTTTCGTAATATTCTTTTCTACTAGCAGGTGCAGTATATTTTTTGAGATGTTCTTTGGTAGTAAGTAATTCGGCTTCAAGAAAGGCAACCCTATCTTGTAATTCCTTAATTGTTGCGTCTTTATCCATGGTTGATAATATATATAATGAAAAATATTTAAATGACTTTCATAACAAATGTAAGATAACGAGCCGAATATAATATCTTTTAGTATCATATACAGAATAATAGCATGGCAATATCCCGAACTCGCACAATAATATATATGCTGTTGGCGATATTTCTATTATTAATACTATTGTGGTTAATATCAACATATACGATTTTAGGGTTATTATCATCAAATATCGAAGGATTGGATCAACTAAAACCGGCAGCGAATATAGCGGAGAAACCAAAGTCAAATATTCAGCCGAAACGATATGGAGTGGAATTATTGCAAGTAAAAGATAATGCGATAGCCGCTGGGATACCCGGATTGGGAGCAAGCATGCAAAGTGAGCAAAAGCAATTCAACCCCGAAACCTCCTTTTATATCAATGCAATTTCATCAAGCCGACCTGATCTGGATAATAAAAAGGATATAGTAAATAAATCTAAACCAGAGCCCGAACCAAAAAAGGAGTACAAAGCAGCAATATTTAAAGCGGACCGTCCAGAAACAATAGTATTAAATATGGAAACAGAGAAGGTAACAAGTTTTATAGCGGTTGCGCCACAAGCAGGAGGCGTATTTCCCCCGAAATTTAATTTTACATTAACAAACAATCTAGCCGATAATAAATTAAGTTTAGATTTATGGGCAACATCTCCATCAATAGAGAACGCGCCATCAAATAGCATTATTGGATCAGATAACTACACTAGTTTTCCGTATCCGCCAGAACTATTTGAAACAAAGGAGAAAGACGGAACACTGATAGATGGCATAAAAATCGGCGGCATTAATATTGGCAATAATGCGTTGCACATAATTGGCGTTGGACGTATATTTGATAGAAAGTTTGGCGATATAGGGGAAGTTCAAAATATGAATGATACGTTGAATGTGGTATGTAATAATTCAGCGGGGATAACTGGAATATTATTTTATTTAGGAAAAGCAGTAACACAATCGTCATAATAATGTTTGTAAATGTAAAAAATATACGTTTACAAAAGTATGTACATACATGTATAATGAAAGTATTAAGTTGGAATATTTTAGCGTCGGAATGGATCGATGCGAAAACATACAGTGAGGTAAAAAAGGCGATTCGGTGCAATGCGAGTGATCGGTTTAACCGTATAATGAAATACATAAATGAGCAAGATGCGACCGTGATTTTATTGCAAGAGGTAATGCCGACCGAATACAACAAATTGAATAAATTGTTGCGAGATAAGTATATCTTGACGCCATTATGTCGGATCAATTGGCATAAGACGAAAAATAATAGCGGAAATGTTACATTGTTAAAAAAGACCGATTTTTCAGATAAATCAATGCAGCACCATAGATTGGAGTTTGGCGTTCAAACCGATTGTTTGTATAAGAATAAGGCGTGTCGAATCTATAATATTCATTTAAGCGATGTATCCATACAAAATAGATATGCACAATTGAATAGTATAATGCCATTATTATTAGAAACTAACATTGGCATTATAGGAGGTGATTTTAATCATCAATATAGTAAGAATACAAGGTTTTATAATATCCCAAATTATACCATTCATAATACAACGTGTCCGACGTATTACATCGAGCGCAAGATGAATATTGATAATATTTTGTCAAAGGGTTTAAAAATAAGTGCCGGATCAACGTGTCCAAAATACCCGGATAATATGGAAAACGGGTTTTTGGAATATGGATCGGACCATTTACCAGTAACGGTGAATATCGTATAATAATTATAATCCTTTACGATGGTCAACTACATATGGGTTAGACTGTAATGCATTCATTATTTCTGGGCTGGTACGATCCATTTGAATATTCGAATATAGAGAACGTTCATTTCCAGCAACCCGTCCCATAGTATTCATATCCGGAGTTTTATACGGCATATTGCCGGTTAATGGGCGTGAATTCTTCAAAAAATCATCTCGTGATTTTTGACGCATATTCACATCCGAATTTAACAATGACATATTTCCTTTTACTAGGCGACCATCAATCGTGCTCGATTTAATATCATTATTTCGTTGATTATATCCAGATTCATAAGAGGTCATTTGTTTGGTTCCACCGCCGGCACTAGCAACACCTGCATAATAGAAATTGCCGGTATCTTGGCGGCTAGTATCAGGAGCTTGATGTCCAGTAACTTCAAACGCGCCTCCATGCTGGTTTGCATTCACGTTTAAGTGGAATTTCGAATTTTCAGTAGTTTCGCGGGCAGTAGTTGGCAACTTATCCGCAGGGTTAAAAATATAGGATTGCGGAACGGTTGTGCCCGGGTTTTGATATGGGCGCAGAGTACCAATCACATTTTCTTTTCGTGAAGGGCGGAATATGTCTAACAATGGCGCAACTGCTGCACCAATGCTACCACCAACCATACCAAAGTAACTGTCTTGTTTATTTGCCGATCGGTTATTGGGATATGCCATTTTCGATTTTATTCCATAGTCTCCATCCGTTGCATAGTTTCTACCTTGTGCATTTGCAACACCGAGCTGTACCTGACCTAATTGTTGATTGTGCGAAGGCATATATTCACCAGGCATATATGAGGCTTCATTTTGATAACCGGCAGCACCGACATATGAAATAGCAGTCTCTGGACGCGAAACGTGACGTTCGATCGGGACAGCACGCATAGTTTGTCCTTTTTCAATACCACCGGTGGTAAATAATCTGCCAATATCTCTATCGTTCGGATTGCTCATGCTGCGATTGTCAAGCTCGAAACTTCTTTCCGGGCGATGTTTTTCCATAACGCCCATTTGTTCACGAGTCGCAATATTCTTAATAGAACTATTCGCTGGACCTTCGAGACCGAGCAACGATCTTCCTGATGATTTTGGGTTATTATCTACACGTAATTGATCCACCGTTTTGGGTAACCAAGCATCTCGTTGTGCCATACCAGAGTTAAATCCGCCGGCACCTTCATTAGTGTAACCAAGTCCAAGACCAGGACCAACATTTTCTTGTTTAAATGGGTTGACATTGGACATTTTCATACTAGGATTAACACGTGATTGTATAAAATCCGATTGGTTAGGTGCGCCGTGAGCCCATTGCGTGTTCTCGTTGGGAGAAAACAAGGGAGATTGTTCTTTTTTGGTGATAGATTGAGAACCTGCACCGGAATAATTATCTAAGATACCTTCGGTTGAATTGGCACTGGTATTGCTGTTTCTTAGGTTGCTACCAAAAAAAGGAACCATGTTGTTGTGTTGAAAATAGTCTCCGCCTACACTTTCTCCCGTGAGAGACTGATACGCCAGCCCACCGGATTTTTTGCCGCCAGAGTTCATTTCTGCAACAGATTCTCTATTAAAGT
>Ga0222714_10002233_pt1 | contig 20756 bp, 17 predicted proteins | sample C33_3DmetaG_FD_165048 | JGI IMG/M metagenome (GOLD analysis project Ga0222714, IMG submission 165048) | Estuarine water microbial communities from San Francisco Bay, California, United States - C33_3D | ecosystem: Environmental > Aquatic > Marine > Unclassified | place: USA: California...
CAGACATTATAAACGACATGACTTTAAATTGGCTGCAGGAAGAAAGAAATCCTGAGGAGCCCTTTCTCTTGTTTTACCTTCACAAAGCCCCTCATCGGGAATGGCTGCCTGCGGAACGACATTTGGAGGAGTTTACCCAGCGATCCTTTCCTGAGCCAGCCACCCTCTTTGACGACTACTCTGGCCGAGGACGTGCGGCTAAGGAGGCGGAGATGAATCTACTTAAGCACATGAATTGGTCTGGAGATTCGAAGATCTATCCTTCGGTGATGCGAGAACTGGGAATACCACAAACGTCCACCTGGGATACAATGGCTTTTTCTCGTGAGGTAGGGAGATTGACCCCAGCGCAGCTTGCCAACTGGACTCGCTCCTACGACAAGGTAAATGCTGCATTAAAAGAATCTTTTCCAGCTATGGATGAAAAAGAGAAGATGCAATGGAGGTATCAGCGTTATATGCAGGACTACCTAGGCACTATCCGTGCAGTAGACGAAAATGTGGGGCGCGTGTTAGATTACTTGGAGGCCAACCAACTGATGGACAACACCCTCATCGTGTACACCTCGGATCAGGGATTTTACCTGGGTGAGCATGGTTGGTTTGACAAGCGTTTTGTGTATGATGAAAGTTTCAAGACCCCCTTGCTCGTGGCTTGGCCAGGAAAAATAGCTCCCAAGAGTATCTCTACTACGATGGTACAAAATCTAGATTATGCACAAACCTTCTTGGAGGCGGCAGGCATCTCTGCACCTGTAGATATGCAGGGGGAGTCGCTAATTCCCTTACTTACTGGTAATTCCGAAGAGTGGACTCGAGATGCGGTCTATTACCACTACTACGAGTATCCTGCGGTACACATGGTCAAGCGACACTATGCGGTGGTTACCGAGCAGTATAAATTGGTACATTACTACTACGATACCGACGAGTGGGAACTAATTGACCGGATCAAGGATCCGCAAGAATTGCGTAATGTATATAATGATCCTACCTATGCCCCTGTAGTAGCAGAGCTACACCGCAAGTTGGAGGAGCTACGGAAGCTATATGGAGACAATGCAGAAATCTCTCAAGGCTACTTGGATACCTACTTGGATCGCTTGGAAAAAAATGCAGCCTATGGATCCAATGCAGAGGTGACAAAAAAACTTTTGGAAGAGAGAAAGAAATCCAAGCAGGATTAGATTATTCCTGGACTTAGGGGTCCTTTCTTCAGAAAAAGTGCAGAAAAGTCCTAACTTTCTTTTTCAATCTGCTTATTCATGGTGCCCATTACCCACAAATCCACTACCCTTCGTAAAGCCATCGCGCAGGCTATTGTGCGTGTAAGTAAGCCGGAAACGGTTTTGGCTATTCGAAACCGTACCGTACCCAAGGGAGAGGTGTTAGAATGTGCTCGGGTAGCGGGGCTTTTTGCTGCCAAGCGTACGGCAGACATGATTCCGGATTGCCATCCTTTGCCGATCGAGTACACCGCTGTTCGCTACGAATTGGGGGAGCTAGAAATCCAAATTCAGGTAGAAATCCACACCATCTACAAGACCGGCGTGGAGGTAGAAGCCATGCATGCGGCCTCGGTGGTAGCCTTGACGATGTACGACATGCTCAAGCCTATTGATAAGGGAGTGAGCATTGAAGAGATCAAGTTGCTCGAGAAAAAAGGAGGCAAGTCCGATCGCAAAGCTGCGCTAGATTCAGCTAAACGAGCAGCGATTTTGGTTTGCTCCGATACGCTCGCAGCAGGGAAGGGGCAAGACCGATCCGGCGAAGTAATCCGAGAAAAACTAGTTAAACTGGGTATTACCGTATCCGATAAGCGCATCGTGGCGGATGCCATAGGAGCGATTCAAGAAGCGGCTAAGGAATTTGTCGCGCAGGGGGTAGACTTGTTGCTTGTGACGGGTGGTACCGGATTATCTCCACGGGATGTGACCCCAGAGGCCTTAGAACCCTTATTGGACCGACGCATTCCTGGAGTGGAGGAGGCGATTCGTGCGTATGGGCAGCAGCGCTTGGCTACGGCGATGCTTTCGCGTTCCCTTGCGGGCCAGATAGGAAAGACGCTAGTTCTTGCGCTGCCTGGATCACCTGCAGGAGCAGCAGAAGGGATGGATGCAGTCTTTCCAGGTTTGTTGCATGCATTTTCCGTTTTGGAGGGGGCTCGGCACGACTAAGTTCTGGAAGGAAGTGTTTCCTAAGTCTAAGGCAATTGAATCCCAATTTTTCCGTTCTTGAAATTAAAATTCTTATTTAACAAACTACCCTGTGAACTTCACTCGTCCATTGTTTTTTCGATTTCCCCTGCTATTGGTCCTTTCGTTTTTTTTCTTTGTTTCCTGCCAGGAAGCTGCCATAGAAATACCACTACCCAAAGGGGACGATGGCCAAGTCTTCGCCATCGACACTGAGGAGAGTGAGTTGCCCTATCTGGTGATTGACACCAAGGGAAAGGAGATTTTATACGAGCCGGGGGTACCTGCTACGATGAAGTTGTACCAACAAAAGAAATTGGTGCAGACCCAACCGATTGACTTGGAATACCGGGGTAAAACCTCTTTCCGCCTATCGGACAAAAAAGGATACAATTTCGAAACCGTAGATGCTGCTGGTGCTGGGGTGGATGTCGCCTTTTTGGGCATGCCTGCAGAAGAAGACTGGCGACTAATTGGTCATGTGGTCAATCTGAAAGACAAGTACATCCTAGATCAAAGTTTGATCTACAACTACCTGGGCTACGAACTTTCTCGAAAAGCGGGTAAGTATGCTAGCAGAGGCCAGTTTGTGGAGGTGGAGATCAATGGACAGTATCAGGGGGTGTATTTTTTCTGTGAAAAGCTGAAGAGAGACAGTAACAGAATCAACATCAAGTCGCTCAATTCCTCGTCCACCAACTTGACAGGAGGCTATATTTTGAAGATAGATAAGGCGGATGCAGGGCCAGAGCACAGCGGCAAGCCCAATTCCTATTTTATGAACAATTGGGATGACGATGCGCGTTACAACTCTTTCAATAGCTTCCGAAGCCGATACGACATCTTTCAGCAGGTAATTACTTTTCCAGCATATCAGGCGCCTTATCACTCCGAAAAGTACTTAGAAACTTATTTTACCTACGAGTATCCCAAAGCAGAGGAGATCACGGAAGCCCAGAAGACCTACCTAGCGGATTATGTAGATAAGTTTGAGACCGCCTTGTTGGCGGATAATTTTGGAACAACAACCCGGACTTACACCCAGTACATCGATTTGGCCTCCTTTGTTGACTACTTTTTAGTGACCGAGTTGTGTCGGAATGTGGATGCCTACCGCATCAGTACTTTTTTACAAAAGGACCGAGATGGGAAGTTGGCCATGGGACCGGTGTGGGACATGAATCAGGGTTTTGACGAGGGGGGAAGGATTCCTATGAACGACTGGGTAGCGAATTACAACGTTCATGTCAAAAATGATGCGTGGATGGTACCATTTTGGTGGCCGCGTTTGCTCACAGATCCAGTCTTTAAGCAGGCGGTCAAGGCTAGGTGGCAGGATTTACGTCGTGGTGCTTGGTCGGCGACTAGTATACAACAAATTGTAGATGAGGGAGTACAGGTACTGAATAAGAATGGCGCGGTGGTGCGAAACTACAAACTTTGGGATCAGGGGATCGGCGTCAAGCACGAGCAGTCTGTTCAGAATTTGAAAAGCTATTTGACGGAGCGAACAGCTTGGATAGACGGACAGGTAGGGGCTTGGTAAGTGAATTAGGGGGGAATTTTCTGTTACTTGGATCTAGACTCAGCTCTTTAGGAATGAATAAGTCCTTGACAGTGAAACATAACCTGAAAAATGGAAAATAAAAGCAGTTTTTTTTAGGTAGTGCATTTGGAAAAAATATCTCGTAGGTCTACATTTGCAACACGATTTCCGAAAGGGGTCGTCCTAACCATCCCCGGTAGGGGTAAAAATTCCTCCTTAGCTCAGCTGGTTAGAGCACATGACTGTTAATCATGGGGTCCTTGGTTCGAGCCCAAGAGGGGGAGCGTTGGGTAAAAGAGGTCAGAAATGACCTCTTTTTTTTGTTTTTATCCCCACCAGTTTCGTTTAAACAAGGATTTTTGTCAGCTGCATCTTTTTTAAAACTTACTAGGGAAAAAATGTACCTACATGCAGCTGTAATTTTTAACTAATTGGTTTTCAATCCATTAAATTGATTCAAGGATTGGAAGGGGGAATTTTCTCTTTTCGTTAGTTTACGATTGGACAAAACTCTGAATCAGTTGATTTCCCCATTTCTTTTTAGTTAAGGTATGAATGGATACCACCCACATCAATCATTGAATAACCAAAGTCCTATTGACTATCTAAAAGCTAACTCTCATTCACCTTGTATGTGGTTCGAAAAAACGGGGTACTTACAAATTATTAACCTTTTACTTAAGAACTTTTTCAAATTTGTAATTCGAATTACCAGGAAGAGTAGTAAGGAGAAAGATTAATTTCAGGTAAGAATGATTCATATACACTTCTGAAATCACATAGCCGAATTAAGTATTCATATTTCAATTTACTTTCATTGTCATTCAAATTTTCAAGCGCTTCTATTTGTTTGCAGCAAACAGATCTCATTTTACTATTAAAACCAAACATGAAATTATCTTCCTCTATTGCCGTGCCCATTCTAAATGGATCTTGATAGTAATATTTTCTTCCATTTGTACCCAATAGATATAAATCATCTTCTCCCTCTGAAATCAATTTCTCATTTTGCAATGTAATTCCAATCCAATGTAATTCTCTAATGATGGCGTGAATGCTGGAAACTTTCATCATGCTATAAATAACTCTAATATAATTACTTATATATTCATCTATAAGTTTAGTAAAATTAGATTCTCTTTTTGACAGATATTCTGATGCTGTATTTGCATTTTCAAAATCAATTACTTCACCATCACCTATCTGTAGCTGATACTTGTAAAAATCAAAAAATCCTCGTTCTGTAGCATCTAAAAAATGAGAACCATGACTAACGCCTCTTAATGGCAAATTAGGTAGGCCAAAAAAACTATTTCCCTCTCTACATCCTTTTAAGAATTCATCAAGGTCCGTTCCTCCAAAAAAATGGTAGTTGTATTGATTAGCTAATGCAAACTTAAATTCTTCTCTAATTTTTTTTTCGATATAATCTCCAGAATTATCAAGAATAAAATCCTTCATAGAAGGATTACTAATTGGCACATCACCAAAACCTGGTACCAATAAATAAAAATTAAATTCATTTTGATTTGGTTTTGTACCAGTTCTAAAAAAATTACGAATTACAGGTAACTCTCTTGTTATAAAAAAATCATCAATCAATTTTTGCCTAGTAGATTCAAAGGCATCCATTGCCTGAAACATACTTAGGCACATTACAGCATTTTCATTTATTCGATTCAAAATAAGGTTTTCCAAGAGCTCTAAGGAAGTTTTATTGGAAGGATTTTTTTCCATTTTTTCAGGATTTGAACATTTAAAACACAAGCATTTTACTATCGGTGGAAAAATAACATATTATTTTTTGGACTCTCGTCAATTTGAAAAGAATATGTGATGTAGAATATAAGAGGGAATAATTTTTAGAAAGTAAGGGATGAGTGATTTTCATAATTTAGCGATTTTTCGACGTAAATGCACTTCTCGACATATTTCCTTATATTCAATTATTATTTTGCGAGGCCGATTTTGATGATAACAAATTAGAAAAATCGAAATTTATAAGGTACATGCCTGAGAGTGAACTTCTCGAAATAAAGAATAAAATCAATAGAGTATTTGGAATACGATTTCCTGAAGAGAATTTATCAGAAAAGTGGAGTTATTTAAAGCCCTAACTTTCTTGGTTAGGAATTAGTCGTGGATTTTCAATTTTCTCCATTTTAAGAACAGTTTAAATCCTTAAAAATTTAAAGTCTCCACTTCCTCTTACGAACCCTTCTAATTGCTCAATTGATACCTCATCTTTTTCTGCATTCTTTGAGATTTGAATAAGAGAGTTAATTGGAGGAGTAAATGAGAATTTGGGCACTTTGTTTTCATCAAATTCAATCTTATCTGAAAAGATAAGTCCAAGTAACTTCTTTTTAGACCTGCCATCAGCTCTTTGGTAAAATCCAACCAAGTCTTCCATTAAAGGAATATCGTTGTCCAGATAGTCTTTAAATGGAGTTTTTTGACTTTTTAAGTTAGATAGTTCCAAGTCAGTTTGGAAAAATTTCACTTCGATGGTGGATTTTAATTCGTTGAAATCAGCAGCTGTAATTTTACCTTCCAAATACTCATTTTGTAAATAGGTTTTGCGACCCTTCAAAGTTTCTAACTCCCTTTCTAACTCCCTCTGTTTACGCTTTCTATCTAAGTCCATTGAATCAAATTTCTTCGCTAGTATTTTTTTGTAATGGTTCACCGTTTTTGCAGAAAATTGAATCTGGTCTAAGATTCTTTCAATTTGATCATGTGCCCATTGAATAGGATACCTTGGACATCTATTTTTTGTGCAAACATAATAATGGTAGATTTCACACCTTCCTTTTGAACCATAAGCCGATAAAGTCCTATTGTGTATTGGACATCTCAAAAACCCCTTGAGAGGATATAAATCTGATTTTTCTGGGTTGAAATTCATGTTTCTTTTTCTTCCGTCAAGAACGTGATTCGCTGCCGAAAAGAGTTCTTCGCTGACTAAAGAGGGGTGAAGACCGTCTACAATTTTTCTCGGTTGATCTTTGAATGGTAGAATCAGTATTTTTCCCGTGTAGGCGATGTTTCTAATTATGTTTGGGAATTGGTTTTTTGTGATTTTCATGCCTTTTGAATTCAACCAACGTCTGATTTGATCAGCTGAATACAGGCCAGTGGCCATTTTTTCAAATGCCTCTTTGATTATTGGAGCTTGTTCATTTAATGCCATAGAAGGAAATTTTTCAAGTCTGATTGACTTATACCCTCTTAATGGTGAACCTGTCCATCCGCCAGATAGCCTACACTTATAGGAACCCTCTCTTGTCCTCAAAGACAGTTTTTCAATCTCTACTTGGGGTAGCGAATATTGGATTGCTTCGACAACTAGTGATTCGGGACTGGTTAAATCAATTCCTCCCTCTACAAACTCAACGGTACAACCAAATACATTCAGCTTCGCCTTTTCAACGAGTGATAAAAGTAAATTCCTTGAAAATCGATCAGCTCGTAAAATCACAACAGAGGAAATCTTGTCTTTTTGTTTCTCTTTGGATTTGACCAGCTTGATGATTTTTCTCCATTCTGGACGTTCAAAATCCTTTGCCGAATGATCTTCACGGAACGATTGAATGATCTTGTAATCTTTCAATTCGCAGTACCTTTGGATGGTTTGTTCTTGGTAGTCCAATGAATAACCTTGTTGAGCTTGTTCATCAGTCGAGACACGTGAATAGGAAATTACATTTTTCATCAGGCAGCAGTTTTTTGGTTCGTGGTGTGGCTAAGGTCAAGTCTAGGTTGATTAGATGCTGCATTCAACATCTCATTTTTTTCTAAGAAGAATTGATATTCTAATTCCGCAAACGCATCCATCAATAGTTCCAGGGAAATTAGATCCTCCCCAGTAGGGGAGGGTCCATTTCTTGAGTTTTCCTCTTGTAGATTCCTTTCTTTCGTAATCATGCTGCTTGGTTAATAGCAAAGGGTAGAATAATCCCACAAACCTTTCCATTCAGGTTTATAGCATCCATGCAGTTGTCCTCCCATGGATAAAGTTTGTTGATTTTGATTTCCTTAGTAAGTCTTTTGATTTTTTTGTCCTTGGTTTTCATGTCTTTTTCGTTTTTAGTTTTGATAATGAATAAGGTTGGTTAGGCTGCAACTGGGAAATGATTTTCCATTTCAGGATTACAGAAATAATTCACAAGATCTAAATCCTCTTGATTGAAATCTTTGACAGCGTTTTCTACAACTCCACATCCTATGGTGTAATACTTTCGAGACAATTCGGTGGCTAAGGCCATCCTATTTAGAAGGATTGCTGATCTTCCAACCACATTCGTCCCAGAGAAGGGATCATATACAATATCGCCGTCGTTTTCGGTGGTCGTCATCATGATCGGAAGTATTGGGAGAAGCTCTGCCATGACTGCCGGCCCACCTTCACTATAAACCTTATAGATTTCACTATTTTTTCCAGTGGTACACTCAATCATGTGAAGAACCTGCTGAGCTGAAATATGGGACATGATTTTTTGGTACGGTTTGGAAATGGATTTCACCTTCTCCCATACAATTCCATTTTCGTCCACATCTTTAGCACCATTTGTAATTTTCATTTTCTTCTCTTTCCTAGGGTCAGTGTAGGTGACCAAATTGTATTTGGCCTTTTCAGGGTCAACTACAAACCAAAGAATATACTCCAAGTTGTTGATTGGCCTTTGCACATTCTCATTCTGAGGGCGAGGATTAGGCTTGGTCCATACCAGTCTCTCCTTGTATATTAACTTGGTGTGCTTTAAAATTGACTCTTTCAGCATATCAGGAATTCCAAGACCAACACCATTCTCATAAGACTCACCGATATTGATCATCAGGTTTCCAGATTCTTTAAGTGTTACTGAGACATCCGCAATTATTTTCGCCATTCTCTCGCAGTACTGAAAGGGAGTTTCTTCGTGACCTAATTGATCAAAACCTTCACCATTTTCATAAAAACGAAGGGAGAAATACGGCACAGATGTGAAAATTAGCGCGATCTTCCCGAAAAAATCCTTCATGTTTTTGATTAAGGTACAATCCATGTTGAATGAGATGGATTTATTGGGGATTACGAAAGTGTCTTGGTACTTATCTAGTCCATGTCTGGACTCAATCAATTTACAGGTCTCAGAAATGGATAATTCTCCTTTTTTTAGGCGTTCAGTGAGCCCATAATTGTTGACCTCATCGATTCCTTTCCATTTTTCAATGTACTCATGACACTTGTCGACAGACCATTTCTGGGAGACGATACCCTTTAGTAGGGTATTACCTTCAAGGTCATTTTCCATTACCTCCTCAACTTTCTTAAGGGTTTTATCACCTTTCCATCTGCGCCCAAGTTCATTTGAAATGACTTCGTGCCGGGTATACTTTCCCTCAAGATTTTTCTTTCCTTGTTTTTTGGGGAACTTTTCGAATACTGACTTAATTTCCTTTACCAGGTCATTAGTTGTCTTCACTCGGTACTTATTGTGGATTATTCTTTCCTCGAGCGCTGGAGGACAGTCTTTCACTATCACCCAAATTCCATCAATTCCGAGTTCTTCAAGACAAACCTTTCTTCTGTAGCCATCAATTAGGATGTTATCCTTATTAATAATCGCTGGGACTTTTTGGCCGTGAGTTTCAAGAGAAGAAATCATGTCTTCTCTTTCAAGCTCGGTCCAGTCATCATAGAAAGTTTTAAGTCCTTCGACTTCGATGATTTGAGATACTTCAATCAACTGCATGCTGTTGGCATCTTGACATCGTCCACTGTCCCTAAATTGAGGAAGCTGCGAGTGATTATTAGATGTGGCAGGAAGGAGTTCAGCAGATTTTCTGACAAACTTTTCAATTGGATTTGACATCACTTGGACATCATTTTGTACTTGGTTTTTCATAAGAAATTGGTTTATGGTTTACTTATTGTTGTTATCTTTTTCAGGTCGACTAATTAGGCGTAGGAATCCCATGCGAGGTCATTATGACATCATAGAAGGCACTAATTAATAATCAATGAATGTTGTTATCGAAATTTGGCCGACAAAATTCTCAAAAAAACACCCCTCAATCAGGGTATTTTGAATTGTATGTTTGAAGACTTGCTTCTCGGATTTTTTCTATTCCAATTTTTTCGATAACTGGGTCTTTCTTTCCTTCCTTAAACTCATCCAGCCTTCCTAGAGACTTAACAAAAGCCCTTTCTCTTTCACCTGAATCATTAATCCAAAATCCTCGTGCAGTCATGTAAGTGATTTTAGACTTAGCATGCACACTGGTAGCAATCTGAACATCAGGTTGAATGACCAATTGAAGTCTTTTCATCTGTAGGAAGAGTTTTGAAATAACCGAATTAAAATCTCCAACATACTCGTATTGATCCAAAAACTCCTTTTCCCTTTTGAGGGAAGTGAAGTAGGTTTTTAAGAGTTGTTTTTTGAGTTTTTCCAACCTGTAGTGAAGGTGAGTTAAAGACTTATCATTTTTTACATCTTCATTGAAATTGTCTTGAAGGACGATATTTACGAATTCTACTGCTTCTGACTTTTCTTTTAATTCATTGAATTGGTTGAAGTAATCTTTAACCAACCCATTAGACCAATTAATTTTCATTGCATCATGTCCAGCAAGAAGGAGAAATAGGAGAGATTCCAATACCGGGGTGCTAGTGATTTCAAGGAGAAGATTCATAGTTTTTCGTTTTGTTGTGAGCAAAGCTAGTAACAACAAAAATGTTATGCAAATTTATTTCACAACATTTTTTTAAAAAATATTGATCTTTTTTCAAAAACCCTCCAAAACCTCTAAAAACGAAGGTTTAGTAATAAAAAAAAATTAAAAAACTAAGTTTCTAATTCAATCAACCCAATACTACGCCTTTTGCGGTTGAAAGAAGTCCAACCCTATCCCCTTGTTCGCCCTTTTTCTTTGGGATTCATTGAGTGAATGAACGGTGGTTAATGGTTGAACTTCCTTACGATTTACATGAAGAAATCAAATTCAATAGATGAACCGGTCTGTAATCCTCAGAGGAAAGTTGGAATAAAGTTCAACCGTTGCTGATGTTCTTAAGGTTCTTGTCAAATTGAGAAACGGATTACTTCAATTAAACATGAACATTTTTATCGGCTCAGCAAATTTGAATACTTAACTCTCAAGCATATTTTTTCCTCGCTGGATGTTTATTGGAAAGATTGAGTGTTTAAGTTTTTCATATTTCTTTCTGGTATCTATTTTCTTGATTTTATCCCATTCCTTAAGGATCGACAACTCGACTAAATCCTTCATTGGAGTTGGGTAAGAAATTTTAGTCCGTGGTTTGATGGATGTAAGTGAACTCAGTTCCTCATCTACATATTTCTTTAGTTTAGGGGCAAACTCTGCTGTAGTAAGTATTGCATCATGAATTGTGAAAAGAGGGATTTCTGGGAATGACGAATGGAAAGATCGGACTAAGATATTAATTAAGATATGGCTTTCAATTATTTGAAGAAACCTAGCAAAATCAGAATTACCGACCAACTTGAGCATGGTCTCTATGAAATAATTTAGTCCTGGGAGTAAGTATGAAAGTTCAACTAGGATTTTACTATTCCTTCTATGGCCCATGTTATCATCAAAAAGGAAAAAAAGAATGGCCCCCTTGACTTCGTTTCTTTTCACTCTTTGACGTGATTGATCCTGTATCCAAGTATAAAAATCCTGATCAAATGGAATTTGGGTAAAATATTGAAGTGAGTCTTTTTGTTCTTCACTCATTTCTGAAAAAGTGCGCAACATAAAGGGATATATCCTTTGAATTAATTCATTCTCTACTTCCTTAATATAGTTAATAATGGAGAAGGATGTTCTAGTAGTGTTCTCTTCCTTTTTAAGAGACCCTTCCTCTTTAAGTATGTCTATTATGATGGAAGCCAATAGGTAAGGCTGACTACAACTTAAATCCACTTCAACCATCGATTGCCCTCCTATATTTATAAAATTCCGACTCTCTTTTGGTACCCATGTAAGTATTGAATTTAATCTGTGGTTTTTTTGTGAATGACTAATATGGAATCTTCCAGAATTCATTTCTTCTAAGTATTTAAGGTACCTCCCCATTTTATTATATATGATTTGATGTTGGAATTTGTTGACCGAAAGTCCAATAAGACCTAAACCCATTTCAAAAATAAATTCCTGAAACTCGAGAGTAAAATTGATTCTGTATTTCGAAAATTGTTCAGTCAAGAAATCGTAATTTGGAAGGGAGGATTCATTCTTCTCAACCAAAAGGATTTTTTCAGATAAGTCTTTTTTTAAGGATTTAAATTCGATTTCACCGGTTCTATATTTTATAGTTAATCGGTACCCTTTTGGGAATTTGCCAACACGGTAACTAGGTTTTTTTTCAATAATTGGATTAGACTCTTGCATGAGTATTTTTAAGATGAATCTGGAATCCCTCGATCCAAGTATCTTATCCATTTTACTCATGGAAATTCGACGAAAACCTTCATTTTTTTCGTGTAAATGAATATTGCCGTCATGAGTAACGACTTTGGATAGGAAGTAGTAAATTTTGTCCTTTAGGCGAGCTTTCGTACGTAATTGTAATACACTAAAACTTTCAAAAAGACCCTCAACATCTATTCCTTTTGGTACTGCAACAACTTTGATCATCCTTTTTTAAAAAGGATAAACTCAATTTTTTGTAAAAAAAAATTGCGCCTAAAAAAGTTGACTAATTTAATTTTGAACAGGATTAAAAAACAAATATGGTCTTCAATTGATGTTTTTGTCGTAAGAAAGAACCGTGTGATTTACTGAGTTAAATAGGCACTATCATTAGAGAATTTTTTCGATTCAATCAACCAGAACGATGATTTTTAAAAAATTAGGTCTAATTATTTATCGTAAAACGACAAGGTGGGGATTGAGTCTTTCGTTAATTAACGATTAGTTTAAAAAAGTAGGGTGGATGACATTACTGTTGAAGCTAAACAATGGATTTAAGTTTTGGTCAACAGTAAACAAAACAATATTTATCAAAAATTAAGACAACAATCTTTTGACTGTAGTTGGTCTAAAGGAGCAACCTTTCCTTGTTTTGTACCCGTTTTCATTTAAGAGGCGAGAAACTTCAGCCAGGTTCAAATACCCATTTTTCATTTGAAAATGTTCAACGAATGTTTTTGCACGCCTCCAGTTTTCATTTTCGATTCTTTGTTGTTTTACTATCTCATTTCCTTTTTGACGACCTTCTTTCGTCAGGTTTTCGATTTTGCCAAGCGGTCTTGTCTTCTTCAACTCATTTAATGCGAGTTTTGTACGGTGGGAGATAATTTCCCTTTCATATTGTGCCATGGAACCAAAAATGCCAAGGGTCAGGGTATTTAATTCCGGTAAAGCTATACATCGCAACTTTACACCTCTATTTCGGATGGCGAACAAAAACTCAACCTCTCTAGTCAACCTATCTAGTTTTGTAAATAACAAAGTACAACCGTTCCTAGAACATTTCTCCAAAGCGGTCTCGAGACCTTTACGTAAATTATTCTTTCCGCTTTCTTGTTCCATGATAATCTCCACTAACTCCCCATTTTGGCTTGATATAAAATTGATAATCTGAGTTTGTTGTTCCTCTAAACCAAGATTTTGTTTTCCAGTGCTCGTTCGAACATAACCAATGTATTTTTCCATATGAATCCCTTTGGGCTAATATAGAGCGACAAAAATTACAATGCAGCATTGTTCGTTCCTGAATTGTAAACCATCAATTCACAAAGAATTTTAGCTGCCTAGAATAAAACTTCGCACTGTTTTGTAAGCGCTGATCTGTTAAAAAGTGACTGGACCAAACTAACCCTTTAGTTCAATTCATTTAAACAGTTAATTCTTAATCATACTGCAAAGAATAATTGCCGATCTCACTAATAATGACCGGCCCCCCGGCCCCCCTCTCGGTATCAGAACTTAACATGTCAAGTATTTGGCAATTCGGATAGGGGGGATAATTTTTTGAGTGAAGTTTTTTTCTGAAAAAATTATTTTATGACAAAAAAATGATCTTTTGTCATAAAAAATTTCTGGCCAAAATTTCAAAAAAACAAGGAATCGGATATTTATGGGTATGAAGAAATTAATCATCACAGAGAATCAATTGAAAAATTTGCTCGATTCAATTACCGGAAATATTGAAGGAAGTAAAAATAAATTCAGCCTAACTGGCATAGTAGAAGACCATGGAAAGAAAAATAAGTAGTCAGTTAAAAGAACTCTTAGCCATAGAATCAGACTCCCATTACATTATTAAAGATGACTACTTTATTGGTCCAGATGAAATAACGGAGAAGGAGGATTCATTCGCTAAAAAAATAATGATTCTGATTGAATCGGATAAGTCTGATGAAGAAGAGATAGTGGTTATTCTTCAGCCTTCCCAACTCTATAATTTTTTGATCAATATCCAGCGATCTATTCTCAATCCTTAGTGAAATGAATTCACACTTTTTCCTGTTTTAATCTTTTGGATCAAATCGCAAAAGACCATCAACTCGAAGGGGTCATCCATTTTGCAGCCTTCAAGGCCTTAGGAGAGAGTACCCAGCAGCCCTTGGCTTATTACAAGAATAACTTGGGGTCTTTACTCGTCTTATTGGAGTTTATGCGAGACAAGGAAATCAAAAATCTCGTCTTTTCTTCCTCCTGCACGGTTTATGGACAGCCAGATGTGCTGCCCGTTATGGAATCAACCCCTCGAAAAGATGCCGAAAGTCCTTACGGAAATACCAAGAAATTCGGAGAGGATATCCTATTGGATTACCTCAAAAGCAAACCTGGGATTCGCGTAGTGGCACTCCGCTACTTTAATCCCGTAGGAGCGCATCCGACTGCAAAGATAGGCGAGTTACCCATGGGTACTCCCCAAAACCTGGTTCCCTTCATCACGCAGACAGCGGCTGGAATTCGTCAGAAACTCACCGTGTTTGGCAACGATTACGACACACCCGATGGAAGTTGCATCCGAGATTACATCCACGTGGTGGATTTGGCCGATGCACATGTGAAGGCGCTCCGTTTTCTCTTTGAAAAGCCGCTTGATTTTTACGAGGTATTCAATGTAGGCACAGGTAAAGGCAACACTGTATTAGAGGTGATCCATGCCTTTGAAAAAGTAAATGATCTTCAATTGGCCTATGAAATTGGTCCAAGAAGGGCTGGAGATGTGGTGAAGACCTGGGCCGATACCACCAAAATAAATCAAGTCTTGGGCTGGAATCCTAAGTATGACTTGGAAGACTGCATGCGAGACAGCTGGCGCTGGCAGCAGACGTTGAGAAAAGGATAAGTCTGCCTTGTGGCAAACTAGATTTTTTTGAGGTAACTCACTGAGAATCCGGTAATGGCACTTATTTCTTCCAAAGTCTTTTGTTCTGCTCGTAGCGCTTTCACTTTTTCTAAGCGCAGTTTACGGATGTATTCCCCAGGTTTATTGTTGCCCATTAGTTTGTACAATTCACCTACAGTCAACTTATAGTGCGTGGAGAGTAATTCTATGGAAACGGTACTGAGGTGCTCTCGGATAAATAGGTCCAAATGTTCCTTGGTTACTACAGGGGATAGGTTCACTAAATTACGCTTCCTTTGTTGGGTTTTAATCCACCAAAACCCAGTCAGGAGGAGGAATATGCCCGCAATGCCTAGGACTAGTTTGGGGCTTATTAAAAAATCATTGCTTGATTTATTTATTTTTTTTTCTTCCAAAGAGCTTAGGTATGATTTTAAATCGCTAAAGGCAATTCCGTAAAGTCCATTGACTCCACCTAGAAACAAGGTGTCTCCCGAGTTGAATTGAGCTAGTCTATTCATTTCGTGGGAAATTACTTTTGGGTAGCGTTGGTTGGTATTAAAATCCAAAACATCAACTCCTTGATCACCTATTACAAATAAAAAATTAGCATTCGAAGCCAAGGAATGTGCCTTTATTTCTTTAAAATCACCAAGGACCTCTGGATTTTCTTTTAATTTTTTGGTGTTTAAATCTAGTTGGTAAGAAAGTAATCTTTGTTCTTTATCAAGAGCTAGAATGACTTGAAAATTAGAAATTGTCTGAATACAAATAATCTGAGTATCGAACTTGTGGATGACATCCACTTTTTTTTCTGAAATACTGTACTTCACTAGTTTTTGTTCATTGTAAAAGTAGATGGCCGCTAATTTGTCCCCAAAAGTTTCCTTATTTACCAAAAAAGGGGTGCTCGATTTACTGCCTTCAATCAATTGAACCGTTAGAAGATTCAAGTTGAACAAATAAACTCCTGTTGTAGAAAACAGGAGGTAGTTGGTTTCATCAATTTCTTCTATATCTCTTACTAGACCATAACTTTTGTTCTGTATTGAAAATTCGTAATTGTTTTCTGATTGATAATTGGTTTGAAGGCCATCTTTGATGTGAGTCAAGCCCCCATAACAAATGAAGGTATTGTTGGCAAACTCTTTGATCTTGCCATCGGTGGATTTTGGAAATTCTAATTTATTTCCTTTGTAAAAAACTCCTCCATAAGAGCCGACATAGTTTTTGCTAATGGTACGAACACTAAAGTAGGGTTGGAAATTGTAAAACGAGTCAGAAAAAATAAAAAGGGTGCCCAGTCCTATAATAAATAGTTTCGAGTCGTAGAATACATGCTGATTTTGATCATTCTGGTAATAGGAGGGCAAAAGGTAATTAAATTGGGTAGACGTAGCGATAATTTTTCCTGAATAAGCCGTCAGGTTCTCATCGATTTGGGAGGTGATGGATGCGTTGAAAAGCTCAAGATTCCCAATCTCTTTATCGTACACAAAAATCCCGGCTGAGGTGCCAAAATAGAGGCTACCATTTTTGACGATCATGTTGTAGAAATGTTTGTCCGCAAGGGCTGATTCAATCAAAAAGTTTTGCGCACTTAGTTTCGTCAATAGGAAAAAAACTACCAAGGTAAATAAAGCTCTAAATTTGATGGCCATAGATTTTTGGTGGGTAATTTTTTAGTAATAGAAGTAATAAAAGCCACAGTTTTTATTAAAATGATAATTCTTAAAGTTAAAAAATAAATCCAAGACTTAAAAAATAATTTTGTAAAGTATTTTAAATCAAATATTTGTAAAATATTATCGATTCTTTTTCTTAGAATTTATCTTTTTTTAAACTCTTCAATTATATAGTAAAGTTCGCTCGACATTATTTGATTAAAAGGGCAGCGTATATGGATAAAGTAAAGTACGAACGCGTAGTACTTTGACGGAGCATTCAACTAAATGGAATTAAAAGGATTAAAATCTTAAGTTCTTGTTTGAGAAAAAACTTGTTTTTCATGGACCTTTCAATTTCCCCTAGAGGCACACTAATCAGTCATGGATTACAGCCAGGAGAAACTGCTACTTTAAATGGGATTTCCTATGAGGTGGTAGACAATGCCTTATTGCGTTTGAGGGTAGCGCAGGGTGCTGATTTAACCCGACTCTGTACCACGTTGGTGACGGATATGTCTGGACTTTTTTTTAACTCAAAGTTTAATCAGCCGATTCATTATTGGGATGTAAGCCATGTGGAAGACATGAGCCGGATGTTTGCTCAATCCACTTTTAATCATCCGATTGGCAATTGGGATACGGGCAAAGTCAAGTCAATGCGCTCTATGTTTCAAGATTCCTGTTTCAATCAGCCGATAGGGGATTGGGATGTGTCTCAGGTTCAGGACATGGGGTACCTGTTTTTCAATTCTTTTTTCAACCAACCCCTTGGAGGTTGGAACGTGTCTAAGGTCAAAGACATGAGCTACCTATTTTCCAAATCCTTATTTAACCAAGACATTGGTTTGTGGAATGTGGGAAATGTGAGGACCATGAGAGGGATGTTTAAAGATTTTAACGATCGATTGCCTTTTGGGTCCAAAAACCCATTCAACCAGGATATTGGTGGTTGGAACGTGAGCAAGGTCAAGGACATGAGCTACCAATTTTTCAATTCAATTTTCAATAAAAATTTGGATGGTTGGAAAGTGACTAACGTACGTTCTTTCAAGCGCATGTTCAAAAATTCACTCTTTAATCAGCCCTTGGGTTCTTGGAACCTGGAAAAAGCAGAAGATTTAGAAGAGCTATTTTGCAACAGTCGCTACAACCAAGACCTTTCCTCTTGGGCAGTACAGCACCTGCATAAGCCAGCGAATTTTGATTCCAATTGCCCTTACTGGACCCTTCCAAAACCAGGTTGGGGAAATGGTACTTCTTGATAATTTTTTCAATTAAGTTTTTTGAATTCCAGCTATTGCAACTGACAAGGTACTCCTTGAGCTAGGTTGACTATTTTTTCCTAAGACCTAGGCCTTTATTTTCAAACCATACGCTACCCACTAGGAATGGGGAAAGGATAATTTTTTTTGAATAGAAATAATATCAAAATGGTGATAAATAAAATGTAATTGATTGATTTATAATATATTATATAATAAAATTAGCTTGAAGGCTAAATTTTATCTTTTCTCAGATCAAGAAGTTAATGTTGTTTTACTAAAGATCGTTAAGTAAAAAGTTAAATGACATCCGTTTATTTGAGAATATTAGCCAATATTTCCTTTTTTTTGGCATTCACATTTTTTTCATTCGGTCAATCTGGCCAAAATGGACCAATTGTGTGGCAAGTGGGAAGCAATGAAATTTGGTATCAAGATTATGTGAATGGTGGTGTAGCGACAAAATTATTCACATCAGACAGATCGATTGATCGAATTCAGGTGTCGCCCAATGGTAAATTTGTCTCCTTTCGAAAAAATGAGAGACTTATTGCAGATTTAAATTTAGCATATCAATCTACTGATTATAATGCTTGGACTCTTTGGGTGATAAATTTTGATATTAATAATCCTAACCCAAAAAGATTTTATAGTAATATTGATTTTGGGTCAGTTTCACCAAATGATGCTAATTATCCAAATGTGTTTGATCACTCTTGGGATAAATCTGGTAATTATATCTATTTGTCGATGAGTTCCACATCCACTACTTTTGACAATTTTATTCTTAAGTTAAGTTTCCCTAGGCCAAATGTCACCCAGGTAGATCCAGTAAAAACTTGGAAAATTGGGGATAATTATCAAACTAATGGTTTGCTTTTCACTCATAGCAATGATGGGTATTTTTATTATAAAATATCATCTTCTCCATATAATGTAAAATTAGGCAGGGTCAGTTCCTCAACTTCAAATACAATATATAACTCTCGCTATCATAGATACTGGGAAAGTAATGGCTCCTCAGGTACTAATACTGTAGTTTCCAATACCTCTTCAAAAACTTATGATATTTCAGACAATACAAAAAATATATTTAATGATTGTTCTTCAGCATCAGGTAGTTTGAGACAAATTAACAAGTGGTCTATATCCCCAGACGGTAAATTTATTTTATTTAACTCTCAATATGCTACTTCAGGTAATTCTCCTTATGATTATGCACTAGAGTTAGGAATTATGGATGCGGAAACAGGTAGGTTTAAGTACATAAGCAAAAATTGTGCTAGATGGACAAATAATGATCGAATTGTCGATGCAAAATTTTCTCCGGATCAAACTAAAATTCTGTTTACTTCAGATTATACAACTAATGGAACTTATTATCCAAGTATTTTAAATGTAACAAATCCAACTGGAACAATTGATAATATTGATTTTAATGAAAATTACAATATAGCTTTTAATACTCAAATACAACTTTTTCAGTGGGGGAATTTAATTGATAATACGGCCCCTACCTTGACTGCTGTAACAATCAGTTCCAACAATGCCACTACTACCTTAGCAAAGGTGGGTAATGTGGTAACGGTCAGTTTCACTGCTAGTGAATCGATTCAAACGCCTACGGTAACTATTGGAGGGATAGGGGCCACGGTAAGCAATACCTCAGGTACTACCTGGACAGCAACTGCTGCAATGACTTCCAGTGTTTCAAGTGGTCTTATACCTTTTACGGTTAATTATACGGACCTATCAGGCAATGCTGGAACGCAAGTAACAAGTACTACAAATAGTTCAACGGTTACGTTTGATCAGACAGCCCCATCATCTCCAGTAATTACGCGCGCCAATGCAACTATTGTTGTGGGAACTGCGGAGGGAAATAGTACAGTAAAAGTTTATGCAAGTGATGGTACCACCTTGCTAGGTTCTGTTACTGCAGATGGTAGTGGTAATTATAGTATTACTTTGAGTTCATCGCAAATAAATGGGGCTACGATTAAGGTAAGTTCAACCGATGCTGCAGGCAATGTGTCTAGTTTAACTTCAGGCACTGTAGATGCACTGCCCCCTACCTTGACTGCTGTAACAATCAGTTCCAACAATGCGACTACTACCTTAGCAAAGGTGGGTAATGTGGTAACAGTCAGTTTCACTGCTAGTGAATCGATTCAAACGCCTACAGTAACTATTGGAGGGATAGGGGCCACGGTGAGCAATACCTCAGGTACTACCTGGACAGCAACTGCTGCAATGACTTCCAGTGTTTCAAGTGGTCTTATACCTTTTACGGTTAATTATACGGACCTATCAGGAAATGCTGGAACGCAAGTAACAAGTACTACAAATAGTTCAACGGTTACGTTTGATCAGACAGCCCCATCATCTCCAGTAATTACGCGCGCCAATGCAACTATTGTTGTGGGAACTGCGGAGGGAACTAGTACGGTAAAAGTTTATGCAAGTGATGGTACCACCTTGCTAGGTTCTGTTGCTGCAGATGGTAGTGGTAATTATAGTATTACTTTGAGTTCACCGCAAACAAATGGAGCTACGATTAAGGTAAGTTCAACCGATGCTGCAGGCAATGTGTCTAGTTTAACTTCAGGCACTGTAGATGCACTGCCCCCTACCTTGACTACTGTAACGATCAGTTCCAACAATGCGACTACTACCTTAGCCAAGGTGGGTAATGTGGTAACAGTCAATTTCACCGCAAGTGAATCGATTCAAACCCCTACAGTAAGTATTGGAGGGATAGGGGCA
>Ga0222714_10002241_pt1 | contig 20720 bp, 22 predicted proteins | sample C33_3DmetaG_FD_165048 | JGI IMG/M metagenome (GOLD analysis project Ga0222714, IMG submission 165048) | Estuarine water microbial communities from San Francisco Bay, California, United States - C33_3D | ecosystem: Environmental > Aquatic > Marine > Unclassified | place: USA: California...
TCAACGACAATGTTAATATAGCTATTCTAGCCAACAAAGCATCTACTGCTAGAGATCTTCTAGGAAGATTACAACTTGCTTATGAAAACTTGCCGAAGTGGATGCAGCAGGGTATTATATCATGGAATAAAGGATCTTTAGAATTAGAAAATGGCTCCAAAATTTCGTCTAACTCTACTTCGTCATCTGCTGTCAGAGGCGGATCCTATAATGTCATCTTTCTTGACGAATTCGCGTTCATCCCGAATCACATTGCTGATGACTTCTTTGCCTCTGTTTATCCTACTATTTCTTCTGGACAGAGCACAAAGGTAATTATTGTTTCTACCCCTCGTGGTATGAATCATTTCTACCGCATGTGGCATGATGCGGAGAAGGGAAAAAATGAATACATGCCAACAGATGTTCATTGGTCGGAAGTTCCGGGAAGAGATGCTGTTTGGAAAGAACAAACCATAGCAAACACTTCAGAAGCACAGTTTAAAGTTGAATTTGAATGTGAGTTTTTGGGATCAGTTAATACTCTCATTAGTCCAGCAAAACTTCGAAATCTTGTTTATGAAGACCCAATCAAAAGAAATGCAGGATTAGATATTTACCAAGATCCAATAGAAGAACACAATTACTTAATGACCGTAGACGTTGCTCGTGGATTGGGTAATGACTATTCGGCATTTATTGTTTTTGACATTACAGAATTTCCATATAAAGTTGTTGCAAAATATAGAAACAATGAGATTAAACCAATGTTGTTTCCAAGTATTATTGATGAAATAGCAAGAGGATATAATAATGCATTTTTACTGATTGAAGTTAATGATATTGGAGATCAAGTAGCAAGTATTTTACATTTTGATTTAGAAAATGAAAATCTGCTCATGTGTTCTATGAGGGGAAGAGCGGGACAAATTGTTGGATCCGGGTTTAGTGGTAAAAAATCCCAATTGGGTGTCAGAATGACATCTTCAGTTAAAAAATTGGGTTGTTCTAATTTAAAAACTCTTTTAGAAGATGATAAATTATTGACTGTCGATTATGACATTATTTCAGAACTAACAACGTTCGCACAACGTCATAATTCATTTGAAGCGGAAGAAGGATGTAATGATGACTTAGCAATGTGTCTTGTTATTTTTTCTTGGTTAGTTGCTCAGGACTACTTTAAAGAAATGACAGATAATGATATTCGTAAAAGAATTTATGAGGAGCAAAAAAATCAAATTGAACAGGATATGGCACCATTTGGATTTATTGCAGATGGAATAAATGATATGGAATCTTTTACCGACAAAGATGGCGACAGATGGTATGCTGATGAATATGGTGATAGATCATATATGTGGGATTACATGTAAATGGATTTTGATGATCAAATAAATTTAGAACATTTACTTTTCTTTGAAAGGAAATGTAGAACTTGCAGAGAGAAAAAAGATTTAATAGATGGATTTTATCTTACTAGAAAGGGTAGAGGTGCGCTCCCTTCAGCATATTCATATGAATGTAAAGAATGTACTAAAGAGAGAGTCTTAAAAAACAGAAAAAATAAAATATCTTCATTTCCTAATTGCGAATATCCAGATTGGTAGTTCACGCATTGTTTTCCCATTCAAAATACCCTTTTTAATAAATATTTTTAGATTAATTTTGGACTTGTAGGAGAACAAAAAGATGCCTCTAAACTTAGCATCTCCTGGTATTGTGGTAAGAGAGGTTGACTTAACTGCTGGAAGAGTTGATCCAACTTCCGATGCAGTTGGAGCAATCGTAGCACCATTTGCCCAGGGACCAGTCAACGAACCAGTTCTGGTTACAAACGAACAAGAACTTTTAAATACTTTTGGACAACCATATAGTGTTGATAAGCACTATGAAAGTTGGATGGTTGCATCATCTTTCCTTTCTTATGGTGGATCCCTGCAAGTTGTAAGATCAGATGACACTGATCTTAAGAACGCTTACAGTGGTTCTTCTGTAACTGCACCAAAGATTAGAAGTTATGAAGATTATGTAAATCTTGGTTACGACGAGAATCTTCTTTCTGGTGTAACTGTTGCGGCAAGAAACCCAGGTTCTTGGGCAAACGGAATCAAGGTTGCGATTATTGACGGTAAAGCAGACCAGATTGTAAGTGGTATTGCAACTGCAAACATTTCTGTTGGTATGGGTGTAACCCAGACCATGGTTGGAAAGGTTGTTGCAGGTTCTGGATCCACTTCTCTCGCAGATGGTTACTTGAAGGGAACTATCACTAGTATTGGATCTAGTACTCTCGACATTAAGGTCATCAGTCACGTTTCTGCTGCTGGAACAGAGACCGCAGTTGATTACCAACCTTCAGGTTTATATGCTTTTAGTGCTACTGGAAGCGTTGCAATTCACACCAATGGTCAAACTAGTGCATGGGGAACCAGGACTTATTCTGCAAGGCAGGATTGGTTTGATCAACAACAAATTACCCTTTCAAACAGCACCGTAAACTGGAACACTCTTGCTGAGCGTCCTGGAACTTCAGCATATGCTGCTGCAAGAGGGTCAAGATTTGATGAAGTTCATGTTGTTGTTTTTGATGACGATGGAGATGTAACAGGAAATTCAGGAACAATCCTTGAGAAGCACCTGACACTTTCCAAGGCAAAAGACGCAACATATTCTGTTGGTTCTCCTTCTTACTGGAGAAAGTATATCTCAGAAAATTCTGCATATATCTTTGCTGGTTCAGCTCCTGCTGGAATTTCTACAGTTGGTTTAACAACATCATTTGAACTCACATTAGATAATGGATGGGATCAAAATGCTCAAAATATTATCTTTGGTCAGAGTGGAGCACTCAACCTAACCCTCAATGGTGGTTTAAATTATGGTGGTGGATCAGATTTAACAACCACTGGTTCACTTGCAGCAACTGTTGGAGATCTTTCAACTGGTTATGAAATCTTTGAAAACACTGAAGAGTATGAAGTTGACTTCTTACTCATGGGTTCTGGAGCACTTCCAAAAGAAGATACACAAGCACTTGCAAGTAAACTAATCTCTGTTGCTGAAATCAGAAAGGATGCAATTGCATTCATTTCGCCAAACAGAGGTTCACAAGTCACCGAATCTGGTAGTGGTTACACTGTTAATAGTGCATCAACTATTACTGATGAGGTTATTAGTTTCTATGCATCAGTTCCATCCTCTTCTTATGCAATTTTTGATAGTGGATATAAGTATGCATATGATCGTTTCTCCGACACTTTCAGATATGTTCCTCTGAACGGAGATATGGCAGGTCTTTGTGCAAGAAATGACATCTCCAACTTCCCATGGTTCTCACCAGCAGGTACGGCAAGAGGTGGAATTCTAAATGCTGTTAAGTTGGCATATAACCCAACCAAGGTACAAAGAGATCGCCTTTATAGTGCAAGAATCAATCCAGTAATTTTCTCACCTGGTTCTGGAATTATTCTCTTTGGCGATAAAACTGGTCTTGCTAAGGCATCTGCATTTGATCGCATCAACGTTCGTAGATTGTTCATCTATCTTGAGCAGGCAATTTCTGCTGCAGCAAAAGACGTAATGTTTGAGTTCAATGATTCTCTAACTAGAAGTTCTTTTGTAAATGCTGTAGAACCATTCCTCAGAGATATTCAGGCAAAACGTGGAATTCAAGAGTTTAGACTTATTTGTGATGAATCTAATAATACTGCTGCAATAATTGATGCGAATGAGTTTATTGCGGACATTTACATCAAACCAAACCGTTCCATTAACTTCATTGGACTAACTTTTGTTGCCACCAGATCTGGTGTTTCGTTCTCTGAAGTAGTTGGCGTTTAATCTTCATTTAAATTAATTTCAAAGAGGTAAAAAACCGATGGCACTCAGAACAATCTCCAATTTTAAATCTCAATTAACTGGGGGAGGTGCAAGACCTAATCTATTTGAAGTTGAATTAAACTTCCCAACTGGATCTGGTCAATCATTAGGGTTTATGTCAAATGACTCTAATCCTGCGGCAGCAACTCAAACTCTCTCAACTTCCGGAGTTAGTGATAAAGTTCCTTTCCTTGTAAAGGCAGCTGCACTACCAGCATCCAATATTACCCCAGTTGAGGTTCCTTTCCGTGGAAGGATCCTCAAGGTTGCTGGCGAAAGAACCTTTGATAGTTGGACCGTCACTGTTCTTAATGACACTGATTTTAGAATCAGAACCGTTATGGAGCAGTGGATGAATGGCATCAGCAGACTTACAAATGGATCTGGTGAAGTAAATCCAACTGACTACACTGCAGATGCATCAGTTACTCAACTTGATAGAAATGGTAATGAAATAAGACAGTATGATTTTGTTGGTTTATTTCCAACCAATATTTCTGAAATTCCACTTTCATATGATACAACTGATACTATCGAAGAGTTTAGTGTTGAATTCCAAGTTCTTTATTGGAAGATCGCTGCTGGATCTGATGATACATCTTACCCAGCGGTAGATTGATAAATAGATAAAATAGTTCAGTTTCTTATAAAATGTCAAAACTTTTTGGTTTTTCTATTGACTCTGCTGAAGAAAAATCCAAATCCATCGTCTCCCCCGTCCCGCCTAACAACGCGGACGGGGTTGATAATTTTATTGCTAGTGGATTTTATGGTCAATATGTAGATATTGAAGGAGTCTATAGAAATGAACATGATCTAATCAAAAGATATAGAGAAATGGCAATTCACCCAGAGTGTGATAATGCCATTGAAGATGTTGTCAATGAAGCGATTGTCAGCGATCTCTACGATTCTCCTGTTGAAATTGAACTTTCTAATCTAAATGCGAGCGATAAGTTAAAGCAAAAAATTAGAGAAGAATTTAAATATATCAAAGAACTTTTAGATTTTGATAAAAAGTCTCACGAAATTTTTAGAAATTGGTACATTGATGGTAGACTTTATTATCATAAAGTAATTGACCTTAAAAAACCACAAGATGGAATCAAAGAACTGAGATATATTGATCCACTTAAGATGAGATTTGTTAGGCAAGAAAAGAAAAAAGACAGGTCTGGTGGCGTTGATCTCTCAAGAATTAATGAGAATACAAAAGCATTATATCCAGAAATAGAGGAGTATTTTATATACAGTCCTAAACCAAATTATCCTTTAGGAGTTATTTCTGGATCTGGGAGTCAAAAAGGAGTTAAAATTGCCAAAGATACAATTACATATGTCACCTCAGGTCTTGTAGATAGAAATAAAGGATCTGTTCTTTCATATCTCCACAAAGCAATCAAGTCTCTCAATCAACTTCGTATGATTGAAGATAGTTTGGTAATTTACAGATTATCTAGAGCGCCAGAACGTCGCATTTTCTACATTGATGTTGGAAATCTTCCAAAAGTAAAAGCAGAACAATATCTTCGTGATGTAATGTCACGTTATAGAAATAAATTAGTTTATAATGCAGATACTGGCGAAGTCCGTGATGACAAGAAATACATGTCCATGTTGGAAGACTTCTGGCTTCCTAGAAGAGAAGGTGGTCGTGGAACAGAGATCACAACTCTTCCTGGTGGACAAAACTTAGGCGAACTATCCGATATTGAATATTTCCAAAAGAAACTTTACAGAGCACTTGGAGTTCCTGAGTCCAGAATTGCAAGCGATGGTGGATTTAATCTTGGAAGGTCTTCAGAAATTTTGAGAGATGAACTTAAATTTGCTAAGTTTGTTGGTCGTCTAAGAAAAAGATTTGCGAATCTTTTTAATGATATGTTAAAAACTCAATTGATTCTTAAAAATATTATAACTCCAGAAGACTGGGATAAAATTTCAGATCACATACAATATGATTTCTTATATGATAATCAATTTGCAGAACTAAAAGAAAGTGAATTGATGAATGATCGTCTAGGAACTTTGGCAACTATTGAACCATATATCGGTAAATATTTTTCTGTTGAATATGTTCGCAGAAAAATTCTTCGCCAAACCGATGTAGAAATTATCGAAATTGATGCTCAAATTGAGAAAGAAATTGAGAATGGTATTATACCAGACCCAAATTCGGTAGACCCAATTACTGGTGAACCATTACCACAAGAAGGTGGAGATCTTCTCGGTGATGTACCTATGGAACCAGATTTGGAATCAACATCTGCAGTGACAGATGCGAACTTTAAAAAAGATACTAAATTAGCAGAAATATAAATAGAAAATATATCACATAAATTAATTTCATGGAAGATATTGTCGATTTGATTGCAACTGATAGTTCCGCCTCTGACATTAGTGGCAAAATTAAAGATGTTTTGTTTGCAAAAGCATCTGAAAGAATTGAGGGTTTGCGCCCAGAAGTTGCAGCAACAATGTTTGACGCAGGATCACAAGAGGAAGAATAATGGCAACAAAGGTTTTAGCAGGTGAATTAAATTTACCTACAGTTACTGGTGCTGCAACTAGTTTTAGTGAGGCAACTGTTGTTCGTCTTGTAAATACTGATACAGCAGCACATATTATTACGATTGTTGAAACTCAGGGTGGAACTGGAGTTGGATCAATGACTCTTCCTGGAGGATCTGTTGAGCAACTTGTTAAAATAGCAAGTCACTGTGTGTTCGCTGATAGTGCATTAGTCAGAGGAACAAAAGTAGGATTTACAAACTAAAAAAATGAAACTTATCACAGAAGAAGTCACAAGCGTTAAATTTATTACCGAAGGAAAGGGTAATTGTAAGAGATGCTACATTGAAGGAGTATTTCTTCAAGGAGACATTAAGAACCGTAATGGTCGTATGTACCCAATGGAGACCCTTTCTCGTGAGGTAGATAGATATAACGAGAACTTCATCCAAAAAGGTCGTGCTTTAGGAGAACTCGGTCATCCTGACGGTCCAACCGTTAATCTTGATCGTGTTTCCCATAAGATTGTTTCTCTGACTTGTGAGGGAACCAATTTTATTGGTAAGGCACAACTTCTCTCAACACCAATGGGAAAGATTGCCGAGTCTCTCATTAATGAAGGAGTTACTCTTGGTGTTTCTTCTCGTGGTGTTGGATCTTTGAAAGAAGATCACAGAGGTTATAAAGTTGTCGGTGAAGACTTCATGTTGGCAACTGCTGCTGACATTGTTGCCGATCCTTCTGCACCTGATGCTTTCGTTCAGGGAATTATGGAAGGAAAAGAGTGGATTTGGGATGGAGGAATCCTCCGTGAGAAACTCGCAGAACAAACTCAGAAGAGAATTAATACTCTTGTTGATCAAAAAAGACTTGAAGAGCATAAGTTGAATTTATTCAACGATTTTCTATCAAATCTTTAATTTATAAATAAATATAGATTAATACACAAATCTAATAAATCAAATGTCCGTTGGTAGCAATTTACAAGAAATGGAAAACGTAGTAACCAAAGGGGCTAAGCCTGCAGAACCAATGCCTAAGTTGACCACAGGTATTCCTGACGGTCAAACTGTAGGTAATTGGGAAGATCTCGGTGGTCCTACTCCCGAGAATTACACAAACTCTGAGGACGGCCCTGCAAAACTCAAAGAACCTGGTGCATCACTTGCCCAAGTTAAGAATGTAGTCAACAAAGGCGCTAAGCCTGCAGATCCTATGCCAAAAGGCATGAAGGAAGAGGAGACTGAATTTGAAGGTGAGGTAGTTGCTGAAGAAGAAACTACAGAAGAAGAAGTAGTTACTGAAGAAGAGACCACCGAAGAGGAAGTCGTTTCTGAAGTTGCCAACGAAACTGGAGATGAAGAAGAATTCTCCATTGAAGAAGATGTAAATGCACTCTTCGCTGGTGAAGAACTTTCAGAAGAGTTCCAAGACAAGGCACGCACTATCTTTGAAACTGCAATTAAATCTAAAGTTGCAGAAATCAAAGAGCAAATTCAGACTCAATACGAAGAGCAACTCATTGAAGAAGTTGTTGCTATTAAGGAAGAACTGGTAGAGCGTGTTGATTCATACCTTGAGTATGTTGCTGACGAGTGGATCAATGAAAATGCACTCGCAGTTGAGAACGGTCTTAAGACCGAAATGACCGAATCATTCCTTCAAGGAATGAAGGGTCTTTTTGAAGATCATTATGTAACAATCCCTGAAGATAGATATGATGTGCTTGAGAGCATGGTAGATAAGCTAGATGAAATGGAGTCTAAACTCAACGAGCAAATTCAAAGAAATGTTGCTCTTAATAGGAGATTAGCAGAGTCAGTCGCTGATGTAATTTTTGCAGAAGTTTCTGAGGGTCTTGCACTTACTCAGAAAGAAAAACTCGCTTCTCTTGCCGAAAATGTTGAGTTTGATGGTGAAGAGACCTATCGTGAGAAACTAGTTACTTTGAGAAATTCTTATTTCTCGGAGAGTGCAACTAGTGCTCAGAGAGAAGTTGCTGAAGAAGTTGAAACTGTAGAGGAATCTGCAGCAAGTGTTTCTCCACTTATGGAGTCATATCTTTCAGTTCTTCAAAGAGCTTCCAAGAAGTGATTTTTAGATTATAGTTCAAACTAACTTTTTTAAAAGAGGTAAAATTCAAATGCAGATGTACAATTCTGAACAACTGCAGGAGAAGTGGGCACCTGTTCTTGATTATGATGGTATGGATCCTATTAAGGATTCCCATCGCAGAGCTGTCACCGCTATCCTGTTAGAAAACCAAGAAAGAGAAATGCGCGAAGAGCGTGCATTCCTCAACGAAGCAGCACCAATTAACTCAACCGGTTCGTCAGGCGCAACCGCAGGTTTCTCTGGTGGTGCAGGAAACACAACCGCTGGTTTTGACCCTGTTCTGATCTCCCTGATCAGACGTTCAATGCCTAACCTGGTCGCTTATGACCTCGCTGGTGTTCAACCAATGAACGGTCCTACTGGACTGATCTTTGCAATGCGTTCACGCTATCGTTCGCAAGGCGGCACCGAAGCCTTCTTCAACGAAGCAGATACCGCATTCTCCGGAACTGACAACACTCCAGCAGCCGATTCTTCAGAAATCGGTGATCCATATGTATCTGGTTCTGACGGTGTTACTGTTGGTTTTGGTACAACCGCACAGTCAGGAACCAATCCTGGTCTTCTGAACCCAGAGAGCAACGCTAATCAACTTGCTTATAGAGTTGGTCGCGGTATGAACACTGAAGATGCTGAGGCACTCGGCACCGACAGCAATGAGTTCAACCAAATGGCGTTCTCGATCGAGAAGGTCACTGTTACTGCTAAGAGCCGCGCTCTGAAGGCAGAATACTCACTTGAGCTTGCTCAAGACCTCCGCGCTATTCATGGTCTGAATGCTGAAGCGGAACTCGCAAACATTCTCTCAACTGAGATTCTTGCTGAGATCAACCGCGAAGTCATTCGTACCATCTATAAGTCTGCTGAGTCTGGTGCTCAAGCAAACGTAGCAACCGCAGGTAAGTTTGACCTCGACGTTGACTCCAATGGTCGTTGGTCAGTTGAGAAGTTCAAGGGTCTGATCTTCCAAATCGAGCGCGATGCCAACGCAATCGCACAAAGAACTCGTAGAGGAAAGGGCAACATGATCCTCTGCTCTGCAGACGTTGCCTCCGCTCTGACCATGGCTGGTGTACTTGATTACACCCCTGCTCTGAACGCAAACCTCAACGTTGATGATACTGGCAATACTTTTGCTGGTGTTCTCCAAGGTAAGTATCGCGTATACATCGATCCTTATTCTGCAAACGTTGCTGCAAACCAGTACTACGTTGTTGGTTATAAGGGTTCTTCACCTTATGACGCTGGTCTCTTCTATTGCCCATATGTTCCCCTCCAGATGGTTCGTGCCGTTGGAGAGAACACCTTCCAGCCCAAGATTGGCTTTAAGACCCGTTACGGTCTTGTTGCTAACCCATTCGCTGAAGGCACCGATCAGGGTCTTGGTCGTATCACCACCAACTCCAACCGCTACTACAGAAGAGTACGTGTTGACAACCTCATGTGATCCATTTTCACAAGGTTATACTGGAGGGGCATATGCCCCTCTTTTTTTGTCCTAAATAAAAGTAAAAGTAAAATCAAAGTTATAGCGATGAATCCAACTCCTAGAGAAGCAAAAATTATTCATGAGCACTATGAGAGAGTCGTAGATCATCTCATTAGTGAAGGTTATACTCACAATAAAGAAGGCGCTGATAAGATCATCAGTGGTATGAGTGATGAATGGTACAGTCTGATTGTTCGTGACTGATTATGTCAAATTTTTATGATACACAATTAACCAATAGAAACTTTTTATCTCCTATTGGTTTTAAATTGTCTTTGGCAACTAAAGAAAAAGTTGATTTCTTTTCAAACACTTCCAAAATTCCAGGAATCACTCTTGGAACCGCACTTCAAGGAACAACTTATAGAATCCTTGATGTTCCTGGAGAAGAATTGGTATTTGAAGATTTTACCATGTCATTTTTGGTAGATGAAGATCTTAAAAATTATATGATCATTCACAATTGGATGACTGGTCTTGGATTTCCAGAATCATTTCAACAATTTAAAGATTTAACCACAAATGAAGAAGGTTTAGAAGACAAAAAACTTCAATATTGTGACGGAACATTGCATATTTTGAATAGCAATTATCGTGATACTGCTATGGTTAAATTTAAAGATTTATTTCCAACTTCACTTACATCGCTTGATTTTACAGCATCAGATACGGATATTAACTACTTTACAGCAGAGGTGACTTTCAAGTATACTATCTACAATATAGTTGATCCAAGTGGCAATCCTTTATGAATCTTGATGAAATTCAGGAAATGTGGCAGAGAGATTCTGTCATTGATCCTGATAATTTACATGATGAATCTTTAAAAATTCCTCAACTTCACGCCAAGTATTATACGCTCTATAATACGATTACTTTGTTGCGCGAAAAAGCAAGAGAGACTTATAATAGAGTTAGACTAGAAAGATACAATTACTACTCTGGAAAGGCACCTGTAGAGGTTTATGAAGAAGAACCATTTCCATATAAAGTCAGAGATAAAGAGGCATTACAAAGGCATATGGATGCCGATGAGAAACTGAATAAGATTGATCTTAAAATCAGATACTACGACATTATGTTAAAGTTTCTTGAGGAGATTATCAAAACAGTTTCCAATAGAACCTTCCAAATCAAAAACGCAATTGAGTGGAATCGTTTCCAAGCGGGTTTCAACTGAGACACTAAATACATATAGGTGATACTTATGGGTTATGTCTCATTTGATTATTTCGAAAAAGAATGAAGTATATCTACAGGTAAAAGCAGATCCACACGTCTACTATGAATTAGCAGACCAGTTTACCTTTGATGTACCAGGCGCAAAGTTTATGCCTCAGTATCGTAACAAATACTGGGATGGAAAAATTCGTCTATTTAATACGCAGACTGGAGAAATTTATGTAGGTCTGTTGGATAAAGTAATACAGTTCTGTAAGAATCATGAATATACCTATGAGTTCGTAAAGAACAAGTTTTATGGTCTTCCTTTTGAGACTAATGATATGATCTCAAAAGAAGGTGTAAAAGATTATATGAATTCTATTTGCAAGTACGCTCCACGGGATTATCAAGTAGAGGGAGTATACGACGCCCTAAAACATAATAGAAAGTTGTTGATATCCCCAACTGCTTCTGGAAAGTCTCTGATGATATATTCTCTTGTGAGATATTACGTTGAGAGAGGACAAAATATTCTGATAGTCGTTCCGACGACTTCCCTAGTAGAGCAGATGTATAAAGATTTTGCAGACTATGGTTGGGATGTAGGTTCATATTGCCACAAGATTTATGCGGGTAGAGAAAGGGAAACTGATTCCCAAGTGATAATCACTACCTGGCAGTCCATCTACAAACTCCCCCGAAAGTATTTTGAACGTTTTAACGTCGTTGTTGGAGATGAGGCACACCAGTTCAAAAGTAAATCATTAATATCTATAATGTCAAAACTCTCAGATGCAAAATATCGTTACGGATTTACAGGAACACTAGACGGCACACAAACACACAAATGGGTTCTTGAAGGATTATTTGGTCCTTCTTATAAGATCATCAGAACGGAAGAACTGATGAAAAAGGGTCATGTTGCTACATTGGATATTAATGTACTTCTATTGAAACACTCTCCACATAAATTTGAAACATTTGAGGAGGAAGTTCAATATATTATTAATCACGAAAAGAGAAATAAATTTATAAGAAATCTTGCTCTTGATTTAAAAGGAAATACATTGATTCTTTTTTCAAGAGTAGAAGGTCATGGTCAACCATTGTTTGATTTAATAAATAATGGTAGGGTTGATTCTCGTCATGTATTTTTTGTTCATGGTGGTGTGGCAACTGAAGATAGGGAAAAAGTAAGGGAGATTACTGAAAAGGAAAACAACGCGATTATTGTCGCTTCATATGGCACATTCAGTACAGGAATTAACATTAAAAATCTCCATAATGTTATTTTTGCTTCTCCATCCAAATCTAGAATTCGGAATCTCCAATCTATTGGTCGCGTGCTCAGGAAAGGAAATAACAAGACAAAGGCAACTCTCTATGACATTGCTGACGACATTTCCTACAAGACCAGGAGAAACTACACACTTAATCATCTGATCGAAAGAATTAAAGTATACAATGAAGAGAATTTTAATTACGATATTGTAAACATTCCGCTTAAAAACTAATGGGAGATGAATTTTACGCAGTAATAAAACTAGTCACAGGAGAAGAAATATTTTCATTAGTTTCTGTAGATGAAAATGATGATGATCCAATTATCATTTTACAAAACCCTGTCACTATTAAATCATTCAATCATCATGGAAATACAATTATAAAAATTAAACCATGGATAGAACTCTCTACCGATGATATTTTTGTAATTAGATACGATAAAATTATTACTATGACAGAAAGTAAAGATAAAAAACTTATCGAAATTTACAACAAGTACATAGAAGGTGAAGGAGATGAAACTATTGAAGATTCGAATCAAGTAGATATTTCTACTACAATTGGTTATGTTTCATCGGTAGAAGAAGCAAGAAAATCTCTAGAGAATCTCTATAATAATATAGAAGATACTAAAGAAAGCTAAAGCCATCTCTTCAACCCTAACAAAGGTATTCTACTCATATTATTGAGTATTGTCAAGCCCTAAAAGTGTGGTATAATACTTATAACTTTATTTTATGAAACAAATGCCATGCCAAAGAAAAAAACAGAACACTACGTTAATAATAAGGAGTTACTTGAAGCACTGATCGTTTACAGATCAAAGGTAGAAGCAGACTTTACCAAGCGTAATGGTCGTCCACCTCTCAAAGAAGATCGTTCTAAACATTGGGAAGGTAAACCACCCATTACAAACTATCTCGGTGATTGTTTCCTGAAAATTGCTACTCACTTATCATACAAACCAAACTTTGTCAACTACATGTTCCGTGAGGACATGATTTCTGATGGCATTGAAAACTGCGTTCAGTATATTCATAATTTTGATCCAGAAAAGTCTAAGAATCCTTTCGCATATTTTACTCAAATCATTCACTACGCCTTTTTGCGTCGAATTCAAAAAGAGAAGAAGCAATTGGATATTAAAACTAAGATTATCGAACGTACTGGTTTTGATGAGGTAATGATGGTTGATGACAGCTTGCTTTCTGGACATAGTTCGGAGTATAATTCCATCAAAGATGCCATCCAATACCGGAATAAATGAAGGTTGCCATTATTACAGACACCCATTACGGTGCCAAAAAAGGGTCAAAGTATCTTCATGATTATTTTGAACTCTTTTACAAAAACATCTTCTTCCCTGCCCTTGAAGAAAACAATGTAGAGGCAGTCATTCATATGGGCGATGCTTTTGATAGTCGTAAGTCAATTGATTATCAAAGTCTTGAATGGTCTAAAAGAGTTGTATTCAACCCTTTAAAAAAGTATGATGTACATATGATTGTTGGTAATCATGACACATATTACAAGAATACAAATGAAGTAAATTCTCCAGAACTTCTTCTTCAAACTTATACCAATATTAAAACTTATAGTAAACCAACCGAAGTAAATGTTGGTGGATTAGATATTTTATTTTTACCCTGGATTAATCAAGAAAATGAAGAACTATCTCTCAAAACTATCAAAAAGACTTCTTGCAAGGTTGCGATGGGGCACCTTGAGCTCCAAGGATTTAGAGTTAATCGACAACTCATCATGGAGCATGGTCTACAAAGCGAATTATTTGAGGAGTTCAGTCATGTCTTCTCGGGACACTATCACACTAGATCGTCTGATGGAAAAGTCTTCTACCTAGGCAATCCCTATGAGATGTATTGGACGGATGTGAATGATACTCGCGGATTTCATATCTTTGATACTGAAACTCTAGAGTTGACTCCAATTAACAATCCTTATAAATTATTCTATAACATTTATTATGATGATACTCCCTATCAAATGTTTGATGCTACGGAGTATGAAAATAAAATTGTTAAAGTGATTGTTCGTAAAAAATCAGATCCAAAATCTTTTGAAAGATTTATTGACAAACTCTATTCTGTCGGAGTTCATGATTTAAAAATTGTTGAAAATTTTGAAATTCGGGAGAATGAAGATTTTGAAATTGAAGAAGATGAAAATACACTCTCAATTCTAAATCGTTACATTGAAGAAGCGGAAGTTGATTTTGACAAAAATGTGATTAAGTCCATATTTCAAGATCTTTACAAACAAGCTTGCGAGGTAGAATAATGTACCTTCTTACTCTTAAAGATAGAAAAGATGATGGAGCATATGCCGTTCAGGACAAATATGGTGAAAAAGTTCTTTTTCTTTTTGAGGAAGAAGATGATGCTGCAAGATATGCAATGATGTTGGAAGAAGATCCAGAATATGAAAAAGAGATGGAGATCGTAGAAGTTGATGATGCACTTGCAATAAAAACCTGTAAAGCGTATAATTACAAATATACTGTGATTACTCCTAACGATATTGTTATTCCGCCTACACCCATTACATGATTATTTTTAAAAAGATCCGCTGGAAAAATTTTCTCTCAACTGGCAATCAATTTACTGAAGTTGACTTTCAAGAACATCATACAAATCTTATCATCGGCACGAATGGTGCAGGTAAATCTACGATTCTAGATGCCCTGACTTTTGTCCTTTTCAATAAACCATTTCGTAAGATCAATAAACCACAATTAGTCAACACAACCAATGAACGAGAGTGTGTGGTTGAGTTGGAATTTAATGTAAATAATCGTGAGTATTTGATTCGCCGTGGAATCAAACCAAATGTGTTTGACATTGAGGTCAATGGCAATCCTTTGCATAAACAGGCAGATGATCGTGCAAACCAAAGGGTCCTGGAAGAAAGTATTCTCAAACTGAACTATAAGTCTTTTACTCAGATTGTGATTTTGGGTAGTAGTACTTTTGTGCCATTTATGCAATTGACAACTGCTAATCGCCGCGAGGTAATTGAAGATCTTCTTGATATTCGTATTTTCTCCGCAATGAGTAATCTTATCAAAGACAAGCTTCGTGAAAAGAAGGAGCAGACAAAATCTTTGGATCTTAAGCGGAGTAATATAAAAGATAAGATGAAGATGCAGCAAGACTTTATTGAAGAACTTGAGAATCGTGGAAATGCCAATATAAATGCCAATAAAGAAAAGATTACCAAGTTAGATAAAGAAGTTGGCATTTATATTGATGAAAATGCAGTAACTGAGGAGAAGATTCACTCACTTACAAAAGAACAAGAGGAAGTAATTGGAAGTGGTGATAAGTTAGTTAAACTTAATAATTTAAAAGGTAAAATTTCTCAAAAAGTAAGTACGATTACGAAAGAACATAAGTTTTTTACAGAAAATACGGTTTGTCCCACTTGCACTCAAAGTATTGAAGAAGAGTTTCGGTTAAATAGAATTACGGACGCTCAAAATAAGGCAAAGGAACTTAAGGATGGTTATGAAGAACTTGAACAAACAATAAAGTTCGAACAAGAGAGAGAGCGTCAATTCATCGCACTTTCCAAGGAGATTACAAATTTAACGCATGGCATTTCTCAAAACAATACTCGGATTTCCCTCAATCAGAGACAAATCAGAGATCTTGAAAATGAAATTCAAACAATTGCCGAGAACCTTGCAAACCGAAATACTGAACATGAGAAATTAGAAGAATTTAGAGAAAATCTCCAAAAAACAATAGAAGACCTTTCACTTAAAAAACAAGAAATCGTTCATTACGATTTTGTCTATTCCTTACTTAAGGATGATGGCGTTAAAACGAAGATAATTAAAAAGTATCTTCCGTTCATAAATCAGCAGGTTAATCGTTATTTGCAGATGATGGACTTCTTTATCAACTTTAAACTTGATGGAGAATTTAATGAGACTGTAGAATCACCCATTCACGAAGACTTTTCCTACAGTTCTTTTAGTGAAGGTGAAAAGATGAGAATCGATCTGGCATTACTTTTTACATGGAGGGAAGTCGCCAGAGTTAAAAATTCTGTAAACACCAATCTGCTGATTATGGATGAGGTATTTGATTCCTCTCTTGATGGTTTCGGAACCGATGAGTTCCTTAAGATCATTCGTTACGTCATTAAGGATGCTAATATCTTTGTGATCTCTCATAAGACAGACCTACATGACAAATTTGAAAGTGTCCTACGTTTTGAGAAAGTCAAAGGTTTTTCCCGTATGATGTCCAAAGAATCATCAGAAAAATGAACACCCCAAACTGGCAACACCATTCCAAGAAGGAGCAGAAGCGGAAACTGAAACCGCAAGCACTTCGACAAGCAAAGGCACGACGCCAAGCACTCAAGAACCGCCTTTCACGAGGCGGTTCTTCTTTTTTTATAAATATTTGAAAAAGTCTTTGTAAAAATGGAAGCAAAAGAAGTTAGAGATTTGATGGAAGCATATGCTTCTATATACTCACAAGTTATTTCTGAATCTGAGTGTGAAGATGAGGAGGAGTCTGAAGAGGAAGAAACTCCTAAAATGAACGGTAAAAAGAAAGAAAAGAAAGAGAAAGAAGAAAAAGAAGATGAGATGAAAGAAGAGGTTGACCTCTTTGATTATCTGTTGGAATACCTAGTTGCTGAAGGTTATGCTGATACTAACAAGGCAGCTCTTGCTATTATGGCAAATATGGGTGAAGAGTGGAAGCAGAGTATTGTAGAGGAAGTTCTTGATGAAGCACTAACTGGTGAGCGTTATAAAAAAGTAATGAACAAACCAGGTGGAACAGCATATAGTCGTAAGGTAAGTGCAGACCCATCCAAACGTGCTACACGAGGGGGTAGAGGTGGCGAAAGTGATTTTGGTGCAGGTGATAGAGGAAGTGGGAATAAAGCAGCAAGAAGAGCGGGAACTTATAAAGAAGACTGAACCACTTCCCAAACTGGCATATAAGAGGGTCCTAGCACCCTCTTTTTTTGTATAAACTTGTATAAATAATAGTGTGGAGTAAAAAGAGTGTGTCCCTAATGAAAAATACTTATTATACCTACGCTTGGTTGAGAGAGGATATGACGCCTTATTATGTGGGTAAGGGTGTTGGTAATAGGGCATATCGTTCTCATAGAAGAGGTGATACTTATATGTCTCCTCCACCAAGAGATAGAGTGCTTTTTTTAAAGAAAAATCTAACAGAGTTTGACGCTTATAAACACGAAAACTATATTATTACCATTTTAGGTTTGAAAAGTGAAGGTGGTATATTAATCAATATGTCTTATGGTGGAGAAGGAAGTTCAGGTAGAGTTTTGAGCGAAGAAACAAAAGAAAAAATAAGAGAAAAAAATAAAAATAAAAAACTAACAAAAGAACAAAAAGAATTAATTTCTAAACAAGTATCACAAAGGAGATGGTGGAATAATGGTAAAATAGATAAGCACACTATTGAATGTCCTGGTGATGGATGGGTATTGGGGAGATTGTATTCAAGAAAATTGAGTGATGAAGAAATAGAAAACATTAGAAAAATAAACACTGGAAAATATGTGAGTGAAGAAACTCGCCAAAAAATAAGCAATTTAAAAAAAGGTAAAAAACTTACTGATGAACATAAGAAAAAAATTAGAGAAGCATCTAAAAAATTAGGTCTTACACCACCATCGGCAAAAGGAAAAAACTGGTGGAATAATGGTTATTCTCAAAAATTATGTTTTGATTGTCCTGGCGATGGATGGGTGCGTGGTAGGTGTCCAGTTATAAAAGTGTCCTAATGGAGATTTACTGGTCGTCGTGGGCGTCTATAATACTCACATATCGCACAACTCCTAATGACTGTTAATTACGAAATCAAGGGAATGCTCGCCAAACTTTTGGCGGAGGAGGATATTATTGTTGAACACAAAAAAGTAGATACTGCTTGCTTTAATGTTCATACTCGTGTATTGACGCTTCCTATGTGGAGGGCGAGTAGCACTGTTGTGGATCTTCTTGTAGCACACGAAGTTGGACATTCAAGAGAAACCCCCAATATTGACTGGGCAAAGGACTATAAGATTCCCCCACAGTTTGTGAATGTGGTTGAGGATGCTCGCATTGAGAAACTGATGAAGCGTCGGTATGCTGGTCTCTCTAAAACCTTCTATAAGGGATATGGAGAACTTGCCGAGCAAGACTTCTTTCAGGTTGAAGACGAAGACATTAGCACTTATAACCTTGCAGATAAAGTTAATCTCTACTATAAAATTGGTAATTTTGTAGATATTCCTTTCAATGATTTTGATGAGATGCCAATCGTCCGTATGATTGGTGAGTGTGAAACTTTCTCCGATGTTCTTATTGCAGCAGAGTTTCTCTATAAGTTCTGTAAGAAAAAACAGGAAGAAGAAATGAAGACTCCTATGGATTCTTTGGAGTCTCAACAGAGTGGCAGTAATCAACCTGCCTCTGACTTCTTTGACCAACCTGAGGGTGAGAATGAAAGTGAGCAAGAGCAACCTGGTGAGACTGAGTCCTATGGTGGAACTGCCGAACAGGAGCAGCAGAGACCTACCTCTACTGGTGGTGAGATTGATGAACCAGAAGTGAAAACTATGGATTCACTTGAGGAAGCACTCAAAGATCTTGTTGACCAGAATGGGCAGGAGAATGTTTACCTTGAGTTGCCCAAACTTGATTTGGATAAAGTCATTGTTCCTAATGCTGAAATCCATGACAAATGTAGGGAATATTGGAACTCCTGGTTGGAAGATAAGGAGTTCACATCTGAAGAAATCTTTGGTGAAGTTGATAAAAAGTTTGTAGAGTTCAAGCGTTCAGCACAGAAAGAAGTCAACTATCTGGTGAAAGAGTTTGAGTGCCGCAAGGCAGCAGATTCCTATGCTCGCGCTACTACTGCTCGCACTGGTGTACTGGACTGTACTAAACTCCATACCTACCAATACAACGAAGATCTCTTTAAAAAAGTCACCACTCTTGCTGATGGTAAGAATCACGGTCTGGTGTTCATTCTTGACTGGTCTGGTTCAATGGGTGACGTTATGCTGGATACTGTCAAACAACTCTTCAATCTTGTCTGGTTCTGTAAGAAAGTTGCTATTCCCTTTGATGTTTATGCCTTTACCAGTGATTATCCTCTGGTGAAGTATGATGAGGACAACAAGGCAAATATCCGTGAACTTGCCTACACCAAGAAAGATGGTTTGGTTCAAGTTGGTGAATGGTTCTCTTTGATGAATATGCTCACCAGTAAGACCAATGGTAAGACTCTGGAAGACCAAATGAAAAACATCTTCCGTCTTGCTAATGCTTTCCGATACAATTCTTTCGTGCGTTATAACATTCCTTACGGTTTGAGTCTTTCTGGTACTCCGCTGAATGAGACTCTGATTGCTATGCATCAAATTCTCCCTAAGTTTCAGAAAGAAAACAAACTTCAGAAAGTACAGTGTGTGATTCTTACTGATGGCGAGGCAGCAATGCCAAAGTATCACCGTGAAGTTCAGCGCCGTTGGGAAGAAGAACCTTTTATGGGTACTGCATATATTGGACCTAATGCCTTCCTGCGTGATCGTAAGACTGGTATGACTTATTCGCTTGATTGTGAGTGGTATGAATTTACTGATGTTCTTCTTCAAAATCTGCGGGATAAGTTTAAGGATATGAACTTCATTGGTATTCGTGTTCTTGCTTCCCGTGATGCTGGTTCCTTTATCCGTCGTTATTGTGGATATTATGGACCAGACTTTGAGAAGACTATGAGTACGTGGAAGAAAGAAAAAGCATTTACCATTAAGAAGTCTGGGTATAATGCTTACTTTGGACTTTCGGCAAATGCTCTTGCACAAGATGCTGAATTTGAAGTTGCCGAAGATGCGACCAAGACCCAAATCAAATCTGCATTTGTGAAGAGTCTTAAGTCCAAGAAGATGAACAAAAAGATTCTTGGAGAGTTTGTAGAACTTGTTGCCTGATAAATATTTCTAGAGAATTCTAATAAGTCTAATGGGAAGATTTACCGATTTGTTTCAGCAATCAGAACCAGTTGCCGAACCAGCACCAGCACCAGCACCAGAACCCGTAAAGGAAGTTGTTGAAGATAAGGTAGTTCCTATTACCAAGGCTTCAAAGAAGAAAAAATTCACTTTAGACTGAAATGAAAACTTTTAAAGAGTTTATGTCGGAAGCATTAGATCCAAAATTTGGATCAATGAGAAAGCGTGGTGGAAGAAGTGCTCCTCCAGAGGAAAGATCTGTTGGTGGTGAAATGAA
>Ga0222714_10002242_pt1 | contig 20707 bp, 13 predicted proteins | sample C33_3DmetaG_FD_165048 | JGI IMG/M metagenome (GOLD analysis project Ga0222714, IMG submission 165048) | Estuarine water microbial communities from San Francisco Bay, California, United States - C33_3D | ecosystem: Environmental > Aquatic > Marine > Unclassified | place: USA: California...
CTTTATCATAACCTTTAAATCCTTTACAAACAATATATTTTTCAGAATTGGTTAAACGACTAGTAAAGGGTTTAATAAAATATATTTCATTAAATTGTAAATATAAAAGATAAATTAAATTAATGGTATGAATTGTAAATAAATCAAAAATCTTACATATAAATATACCGTTCTTTTCAAGTAAAGATATAGCTAAGAATACTTCTGAAAAAATCAATTTAAACGAAGAAGATTCTTGACTATTAAAATTAACTGAATAATCAAAACCTCCATCGGCTGTAACTAAAGAACAAGTACTTTTTTCAACTTCATTTAAAAAATGTAATAAATTTTGAGGATTATATAGATCACCTGTATTATCATCACCAGTTGATAAATGAACTCTATCATTATTCAATAAACTATTATTCCAATAAGGAATATCTTTATTATCAGAAACAAGTGTTATACCATATATATTTGTGTTAGTATTCATTTCTAATATACATTGAATGAATCCACCCGGTGCTTCAGCGATACAAGCAACTTTACTATTAATTGGTATATCAAGATCATATATTATTTCTCTAAGTTTAAAATATGAACGACTAATAGGTTGTATGGCACATATATTTTTATTAGGATTCGTTGATGTATATATATATTCATAATCATTCATTTGTTTTTTAGCATTATCCCAATTATTTCGATATTGATCAATGAATTCTTTAGTGACAATTAATTTATCTTTATATTTAGAAAAAATAACATCATTATTACTGATATAAATATTATGATCTTTATCTAATTCTGAACGAATATAAAATATTTTCATAATTCACTATATCTATTTATTGTTTAACTCGTTTTTTTAAATATAAACCAATTATTTAATCCAGATAATATTTTATATTCTTTTATTTTCATTACTTCCATTGCATCTCTATAATATTTCTTGAATGATTTATCATCTTTAACGGAATCTAAATTATCAATGATATCATCAAAATTACCAATAGGTCCATTAATAAAGGTTTTTTTCTTAAATTTGGGTGACTGAAGAGTAAATCCATACTCATCCATAATATCAATAAAGAATTCAAAATTCACTAGATATTCTTCAATATATTGACCAATACTGCTCATATAAACATCAACGACATTACCAAACATATTACTCAAATTATCTTTATCATAATCAAACGATTCTATATCATATTTTTTATGAATATCATAAACTTTTATTCCCATATCATCATCCATCGAAATATGTTCTGATTCTTGATTCATAAAAGTTTTATATAATTTCATACCATCATAACAAGTTCCAATAAAATATCCGTCTTTATGACATACATCAGATAGATTTTGTAAATATCCTCTGAGAGTTTGTTCATCTTTAAAATAATAATGAAGTGTAAATTGACTACTAACTACATTAAATTTATGTTTAAGTAAACCATTATATATTTTATGTATTTGTATCATATCTTTTGATTGGGGTTTATCAGAACCCAACAATATATCTAAATATTTATCACAATCTTTACCTAAACATCCTTCTTTATTAAGAATACTTTTACTAGTATCATATTGTAAGAATAATGCCTTAGGTTTATTTTTATATTTATCTCTAAATTGTGTATCATAATAATAACGACTAGCAGCTTCACTCACATTAGAAGATATATCTAAACCTAAAAGGAATTCTAATTTATTTTCTGATGATAAATATTTTCCATTATCACCGCCTCTACCACACGACATATCAATTACTGATAGTCCACCTTTAAATTCAGATACAGAACAGACTTCGTGAATTAAAAGACTCTTGATATAATTATGTAATGATCGTAAAGGTTTGGAATTATCATAATCACTTTTATTAACATAGTAAGCTTTATTATCATTTAGATCTTCTATAAGATGATTATTAAGATCATCTTTACCTGATATAAGATCTTTTGTCACCGGATTTTGAATTGTATCCCAAATATTATTCGCAATTGTAAAATATTGTGGTCGAACTTTATCAGAACGTATTCTTAAAGGTACCCATTGAAATCCTTTTTCATCATCTTTTTCATATCTCATTTCAACAATATCATTTTCTTTAATTTCTTTATTGTCTCTTTTACATAATACCTTTTTATTTTTACATAAGACATTTGATGTATGAAATCCTTCATCTTTCTTAAATAGGATATTTTTTCTAGAATCTCTTGGTAGATTAAGAGCTTGTTTTAAATTAAAATCAATAGTAGAATCATCACTTTCATTATAACCAACACTTAAGAATATTTTCTTATATTGAATAATTTTATCTTCACCTGTTTCTTCGTCAATAGTAGTCGTTGTATATACTTTATGATTCTTTTCATAAGTAACTCTGAAATCAATAGTGTTTTCTTCGGGAGGCTTCCATTTAAAATTATGATACCAAGTACCACCAAAGTCTACTATTTTTTCTCCTTCATATGAACATTTAACAGGCAAATACATTGGCAATAATATTAATCCATCAATGAGATATTCAAATCCACCTTTTTTATCTTCAATATCTAAAATTTTCTTACATGTTTTAAAGATTCCATTTAGATTAGAATAATCTTCTGAATTTTTTTTCTTTGTTAAATTTTTTGGACCTTCTATATAATTTTTAAATCCAATACGAATATTACTATTTGGATCTTTATCATCGATAATTAATGAGATATTTTTCTGAAATTCGTGAATGAATTGTGATCTAGATGGTTCTTTTTTGCTTCTTGAAATCCAGGGTAATTGATGAATTCTTTCACCTTTAAAATTAGGAACAAGTGTTTTGTCTTTAAAAGAACCCCAATAAACATCAAATATCATAAATAATTTAATATCTTCACCATTTCTGTTTTTAGTAATATATTCGCCATCAAATATCCAAGGCGAATCCACATTCTCAAAATAAGTTCCAGTATCAAAAACTTCACGTTTAGGTGTTACGAGATATCCTTTATTATTACGCGGATCAATATATAACTGAGCACGAATTCCATCAGCTTTTTCTGTTACAACGTATCCTTGTAAAATAGAATGAGGATTCATAGGCTGAACATCTTTTAATGAAATAGACACGGGTTGTGGACCTATGAATTGAGCACGCCCTTCTGTTTTAATATTTGTTCTTAACATAGATGCATATTTTCCAAAGATATCTTCTTTTTCATAATAGTCTAGAATATATTTAGTATCATCAATGAAAGTAATTGCTTCATAAATGACTTTATCTAAAACAGTTAATATCTCTATGATAGCATTTTTATTAAAAAGTTTTTCTCTGTAACTTTGTTTATGTTGAGGAACTCGTTTAGGTGGACCACCCCCATATGATATTTGAGAACCTTGAGTTTCTGATGTTAAAATATATTGTGAAGGAATCCATAATTCTGATAATGTTATTTCATTATTATCTTTATCTAAAGACGTTATTCCGGGAGTAATATTAACTTGATGATAATCACCTTTTTTCATATCTTTTGTTGGTTGATAATTTATTCGAACCATTAATGATGTAAAAACTGTATCACCACTTAATTTATAATTATTTTCTTTGAAGAAAGAATCATCAATAAAGACTCTTTCACTAATACTTAAATCTTCAGATTCATAATATTTGGGTGAATCAAATGTATATGATGGTTCAGTGTCAAATTGTGATAGATCTAAATCTTCTAATTCTAATGATGGTGAAAATGAGATAGTATTGTCATATGAACTCATAAATGGATTGATAACATTCATAAAAGAATGTGATTTATCGTGACTTAATAGATATTCTTCAACCGGTAAATTTTCAGGTGTAAATGTAGTTTTCACTACATCAGATTCATTTGATCCGACATATTCAATTTCTAATTCATATATTTCGGGATTCATTAAAATATTTGATTCTTTAAAAGTTCTAGAATATTCATATTGATTGGTTTTACGATTAAAAGTGTTTGTTTTTACAGCAGTAATATCAATTCTGAAAAGTTTATTTTGTGTCAAGAATGAAAATCGTTTTTTATAACGAAACATTTTATTCTTTCTAGACCAAGATTTCTTAAATTGTAGGACTTCTTCATTCGTTTCACCACTTAAATTATATTCATTCTTAAGATTAATTCTGAAATTATGATGAATATTCTGTAATGTACTAAAATTCTGACTAGGTTGTAATGGATCTTTATAAGAATTCTTTTTCAAGAAAACCGGATTTAATCCATCTAAAGAATCTGTCAAACAATACTTCTTAATATTTGACATACCATTTACAGATGCGCGAATATTACTCATCGCTGATTTTCCCTTGTATCTATACTCTGTTCGAATATCTAATGATGATGATTCACCAATATTGGTGTATTGAATTGATTCATTAAATCGCTTAATCAATCTTAAGAATATTTCTTTATCAATTTTCTTACAATCTTTCTTTAATGTAGTTCCATAAATAACTTCAAATTCTAACAAATTATCAAAAATAGCTTTTTTCATATATTCTTCAATTTCATATCCAGTTTTTCCTGTTTCACCCAACACCATATATTCTGGACCATAATCTGATTCTGATTCTGATTCACTTATCTCATTCATATAAGAACCCATATATGTTAGTATATATTATAGTTTATATATATGTTTCTTAAATTTAAATCAAATTTAGATGATATAAATTTATTTCATCATATAAATCTTTTTTTGTCTTTTTTTTTCCATTTTCTTTAAGCTCAATATTTATATTTGTAGCAATTTTGTGTAAATCATCTATTTTATAATTTGATAATGATTTTAAATGATTCTGATAAATATCACACGTAGTTACATCATTATTTATAATATGACTAAATAATGAAAGATTATCAAACTCAATAAGATTACATTCTAAAATATCTTTATCAGAACCTAATGACCATTTTTGAGTATTCTCGTCAAAATTAATATATATTAATTCTTTATCTTTTTTAGATGTTTTATAATATTGTTTCATATTCTGAAATATAAGGACAGAATTAATATTATACAGATCATTTAAATATAAAATAGTTGATAATTGATTCGTTAACTGTAAACCTCTCTGAATGATATTCTTTTTAAATTTATTATTATAATTAAAATTATCATATACTTCTCTAGATTTTTCATCAATATCAGTCGCAATCTGTAGTAATTTCTGTTTCATATATAAGGGTTTTTCTTTACTAGATAATAAAGAAAAATTAGGATCATATAATGATAAAAAAAGTTCATTTATAGATGAATAAGAATTATCTATTTTATTATCTGTTTGAATATATGCTGATTCATTAATTTTATGAGTATAATTTTTTTTGGAATTATTAATAATTTCTTTTAACAGATTCATTTTATTAAATAAATATATTATAAACTTTAGATATTTTTAAAAAATTCTAATAATTTATACTCTTTATGATTAACTAAAATCTTATCATCATTATAAACCATTTCAATCGGTTTTTTATAAGATTGTATTATATTATCATTTTCTACAATTATATTTTGTGTATAATTAAATGATTGAACAATTAAAAAAATTTCATTTATTATATCTATATCAGAAATCTTTGATAAATTTAAAAAAATACCATTAATATTTTCGGTATGAACAATATTATATTTATCGATTATTTGTAAGATATCATTTATCAATTTACTGTTTGTTGAGTAATTATGTAAAATATTATATATAAATATTTTTTTATCATCTATATCTAAGATAGTTTCCATACGTCTATATACATATTAACCTATATAAATGAAATATATTAAACGGGTTTAGCTACTATATGAATCTGTTCAGATTTATATTTTATTCTAACAGCAATTATCTCCACACTGATACGATTACCTTTATTCATATCTTTAAGTTTATAGTTTGAATCATTGAAATATTCATTGGGAATAATAATAATAAGGGGACTTTCTTGTAGAGTAGTTATATCATCATATTTAACAAATGAAATTGCCCCCATCTTATTTATAGAATCAATTACAACTTGTATTTTATCACCCATTTTAGGTGATATAACATCAGCAGAAAATGTAATATCATAAATTATCTTACTTTTGTTATTTAGTGAAAGTATTCTTCCGAGTGAACGATTAAGTATTTTAGTTGATCCTTTTAATATATATCCATTTTCATCACAAAATCCTTCAACTTTTTTTGATAAGATTCTATCTAATGTTTCATTAATATTTGATTTTACTTGAGATGGATACACGTGAAGAGTTGTATTTATTGTTTGTTTACAAATATTTTCTTTAAAAGACATTTTAGTTATATATATTATAATATGATTATTTAAATCAAATTTATTTCTAAATGAATTTATAAAATGAATTTATTTGAATGGTTTAAAGTATTCGTTTATATACTGTTATGGGTGTTTACTTGGACACTAATAAGTAGTATTACTGAAGAATATAAGATATCAAATAAAGAAATAATTAAAATATCTATTTTAGGATTATTTATTGTTATATTCTTAATACAGAATTCAAAAATTAACATAAGCTAAAATGGTGGGAACTTTAACCATATTTTATCATAACTGAAGAATGTATTATTATTTTCAGTGAAATTAATGAATCTTAAAATTAATTCCAATATATTTGATAATATTTTCTTATCATCATATTCATCATCAATTATACCATCGTGTATGATATTTTTCATAATAAAATCGAAATTTTGGATTAAATAATTAATTAGATCTTTTTTCTGAAATCCCTGTGAATTATCTTCACATATATTACCAGGACCCGGAGGATATTTACCCTTTTTTGTTAAGAAATTATCTTTATTAAATTTTAATATGGTTCTTTCAATTCCACTCTTTTTTCTTTTTATCATATAACCATATGGTAATTTAGTATCAAAATTCTTTCTATAATTAGCTTCTTTAGTATATTTATTTAAAACTTCAAATAATTCGGTTTTATCTAATTCATTCATTTCTTTAATTTCATTCTTATTAAGTATAAAAAAGTGTGGGGATCCGTTATATATTAAAAAAAATCCATACTTCTTATAAGAATTCTTTTCTATTGGATCAATCATTTGTGAAAGATACATTTTTCCAGATTTAATATAAATAATACATTCATCTATAATTAGATCTAATTCTTTTTTAAAAGAAATGTCCATTAAAAATCCATAACACAAATTAAATCGTTCAATAAATGATAATCTATCGTATTGATAAGAATAACATATTAAATGATCATTATTAATATCAGGGAAGAATGATAAGATTTCTTTTAACTCAAATGAATGTAATAATTTTTCGATTTTTTGATATATGGTATGAATATTATGATGAACGGAATCATCAAAAATCTTAGGAAAATCCGGTAGAACCTTTTTTATTTTCGTGAGTTTTGGTAAATATAATTCATCGGTAATTTTTACTTCTGGGAATGTTCTATAGTATAAAGGAATACTTTCATCTTTTAATAATAATGGTTGAAAAACATAGTAATAACCTGAATAAATCAAATAACCTAATTCTCTTTCTTTATTATAAATAGGATATTTATTCTGTAACATTTTCTGTAATGAAAGATAAATGATAGATAAATCTATTTTGTAATAATCTTTTATTAATCCTATAATGGAATCTAATGAATATATGCTCATTTCTTGAAATAATTCAGAAATCTTTTTCTGAACATTTAGTATAAGATTTTCACTTAGATCATAATTAATTGTAGAAATATTAGAATCTTCAATAACAGATTTTAATAATTTATGGTATTTTTTATCACTTAATTCACTGTTGTAATTACATTTTGGTAAATATGAACATATCTTAGAATATGGTTTATCATATGGTTTAATTAAAATTTCATTAGATCTTCTTAATGGTGGTTTAACACTAATAGATGAAACATTTTTAGATGTAATTATATTTGCTTCTCTAAATAAGAATCGATCAATAGCTTCTTTTTTTAAGATATCTTCTATTTCACCGATATCAATTGCTTTTTTTTCAGCATATCGATAAATTAATGAATCAATTGTTTCTTTATCATTATTATTAAAAGTAGTATGTAAATAAATTAGAACATTTTTACATTCTTCATCTAAATCACCGTGAGAGCAGAATCTTATTCCTCTACCAATTGTTTGTTCTAATCGATTCAAGTGTAACCAAGGTTCTAAAATATGTAAAGATCTAATTCTTTTAAAATCTATGCCTTCACTAGCAACAACCGATCCAATAATAACTTTGATTTGTTTACCATCTTTATTTTCAGGAGATGTTGCAATTTTAAGTTCTTCTTCCATTTTATGTGATAATTTTTCACTATCACCTGCTATAACCATATATTTTGCCTGATTAAATTCTCCTTGAACTTTAGTTTTATTTATACCATCATAACTGATAGGTTCTCTTTTCATATTTCTTTGACCTTTACTCCATTTACCCCTATTCCACTCAGGATAATCTAATACTCTTTCTCCAGAAAACTTCTTATATCCATTTTGTTCAAGAGCTAATACTAGTGGTAAAATACCAGATTTAATCCAATAAGAGTAAATAAATATTATACCATCGGTCTTCTCTATTAAATCCAAGATAGTTTTTATTTTTGGCGAATATTCACGAATAACATCTTTATCTAAAAAGGGGGACTCTTCTTTATCTGTATTTAAATGAGGTTTATATTTATATGAAACTTTATTCCCTGATATACGTCTAGTAAAAGAATTCTTTAATCCTTTTTCACCATAACATTTCATTGGATCAATATCCTTTGAGTCTAATGATGATAATTCAGTACTTAATTCACGACTTAAATCAGAATTATCAGATAATTGAGTAGATAAATTATTATCAGGTGGAGGATAAACCATATTAGATATCTGTGAAAGAACATTATTATCTTGAATCTGAAGAATATCTTTTTTTTCAGTTTTATCATATTTCATAAGTATTCTTTTTTCAGCTAGATCATAAATATATTTATGATAATTATTTGTTGGTGAACCATACAATTCTAAAAATTTAATTTTATCTTTTTCTAAGATTTTATTATCAAATATATCTTTATTAGGTGATATATCTCTATTTATTATACAATCTTTCGTAATCCTTTGATTATATAAATCCGGTTTATCTTCAGAATCTAACTCATTTGGATATAATCTAATAGGAAAAGTATTCGGATCTTCACCTCTTAAATAAGAAATATAACCTTGACATACTTTCTGAATTTGTTTCTTACCTTTTTTTGTTAATGAACCCTTTTTAAATATATCATTTACTGAAATAGTTTCTTTATTATCATTTAATAATAATAAATTTAATAATGGTACTATCTCAGTAGCTCTATTATACATAGGTGTTGCTGATAATAAAACTAATCTCATATTTCTGGAATATTTAAGAACTTTTTGTATCATTAAAACTGAATTTTTCATATCTTTATCACTATCACTTTCATCTCTTAAATTATGAACTTCATCAATAATGAATAATCTTTCTGAGAAATATTCATCAATGACTCGTTTTTCTAATTCTTCGTGAGATAATTCAGGGAATTTCATTTTAGAATTATGTATTAATCTTTGAACAAAATTACCGAAAGATTGATATGCCATTAATTCATAATATTCTTTAACTAATCGGTTTAATTCTCTTTTGGTTTTAATATTTTTGTTTAAGAAAACTTTTCCCGTACATTGTTCTTCTTTTAAGCTCGGATTAAAAATAGTCTTTTTCCATCCTATCTGTATATTCTTTGAACTTAAAATAATACTTCTTTTATCTTTACGAGAATAAATATCTCTAAAAGCATCAGAAATAGTTATTGCTGAACAAGTTTTGCCAACACCAACTCCGTGAAACAATAATAAACTCTTATAAGGACTTTCTTTATTCATAAAATTTTTTAAGAACATTTGATGAGGAGCTGTTTCAAATGTTAATTTATCACATTTATTCTGAATACCCGATGATTCTCTTTGAAGTTCAAACATTCTAAATTCTTTTTTTTTGTAAATTTCTTCACTAAAGTGATCATTTTTTAAAGGAAAATCAGAAAATCCATTTTTTATTATTTTACTACTTTCCCAACGTTTTACATCATCACTATTTATATTCTTTTCTTCTACTATTTTCTTGATAGCTTTACATAGTATCTGTTTATAACAAAAAGATTTCTTTAGAATCTTTTGAGTTTTTAAAATAACTGATCTTTCCTTTTCTATAGTATCTCTTTTATTAAGTATTTCAAGCTCTAATTTTAATTTATCATATATTGAATACAATTCTATAAATTCTTTATCTTTATTTTGATCTAAACATTCAATATAAAGATTTCTCAAAAGATTATTTATGATTTTTGTATCTTTATCTGAATCCATTTATTTTAAAATAGATATTATTTTATCATTATAAAATCATTATTATAATTATCAATAAACTCAAAGATATCATTTATGATCTTTTTTTTATTTTCATTACTATTTCTTATTCTTGTTAAACATTCACTTTTTGTAAACCATTTAATATCATTTATTTCAGAATATTGTTCATAACAATCTTTATTTATATTATGTTCTTTTTTATCACCAATATATTCAGCGATATAGTAAACGTGTCTATATTTTACACTATTTTTACCATAATATTCTTCTATAATGGGTGAAATATTCTGTATAATATTTATTTCTTCTATAGATATACCCGTTTCTTCATTAAATTCTCTAATAGCACAATCTTTATTATATTCTAAATGATTCCTTCTTCCTTTAGGAAATTCCCATTCAGGTGTTAAAAATTCACTTGTAATACTATCAATTAAAGAATATAGATTATCTTTTTTTAAAGAACATAATCTTTCAAATAATTTTTTACTTTTACTATACTCTTTTTTTGTTCTTTCATTTAAATTTTCTTCCCGTGTCCACAAATTTAACCATAAATCATCAAATGTTTTAGTTTTTAAATTATCTAATTCATATTGACAGCAATTTTCTAATAGAGTCTTTATATAATCAATATTTTCTAATGTGTATTTTCCTCTTATAAATTCAATATAACATAATGAATCTTTCCTCTGTATCATTAATAATTTTTTTTCATTATTAAGTTTATTTTCTTTAAATGATAATATACCATAACTTAATACGGGTAACTTACAATGACGATATAAATGACCATAATTTCCACAATTATTACAATACATAATGTTCCTTAAATATAGAATAGATTGTAAATCTTAAGTGGTAAAAGAATAATTTTTATTATGTTTTACTTATTTATAAATGCATCCAGAATTATGGGGACCAGGAGCTTGGAAATTCTTACACTCCATCACATTTAATTATCCAAAAGAACCGACTAGTAAAGATAAAGAATATCACGCTAAATTTTTCAATTTATTACAATATACGATCCCTTGTGGAAAATGTGCTTATCATTATTCTCAATATTTAAGAAAATATCCCGTTGAAGAAGTTTTAGATGATAAAGAAGATTTTGTGAAATGGCTAATACATATACATAATGAAGTTAATGTTATGTTAAATAAACCTATAAAATCTCAAGAAGAAGTCATACAAGAATATAAGAAAGAATTAAATGAAATTACTGGAAGTTATATATCTGTAAAGAATTTTATAATTGCAATATTTATTATATCATTTATGTATTTATTATTAACAAATCGCATTCAAATAAATATATAAAAAGTTCAAATAATTTTCTAAGTTAAATTATAAATGAATAGTAGGGTAATTATATTTTTACTAGCAGTAGTAGTATTAATACTTTGTGTCACAAGTGCAAATATCAAAAATAAAAATATGGGCAAATTGGTTAAATATTCTGTTCCAATTGTATTATTTGTAGCACTAATTATGTGTATGTCTAAAACGGTTGAACCATATTGTCCTTGGCCTGATCCGTCAAGTGATGCTGGCGACACACTTAAAAGGATTGAAGGTAGTTTAAGTGGGGGTCAAAATATAGACCTAAAACAAAATTTACGAACAGCATTGCGTGAAGAAGGTCGTAATATACCAGAACTTGGTCCAGGTGCTATACTAGGTTATGATATTCCTACTAGTGAAAGAAATTGGGCTACAAGTGTTGTTGGTGGTGATGGTAACTGGGGACAATCTTCTGGATGTCCTACCGCAGGCGCTACAGATGTTGATTTATTCAGAGATTTATGTGAAAACGCATCGAGAATTAGACGTTCAAGTGACACCTTACCAGGATATGGATACTCTTTAGATACAGTATTAGATGCGATGGCAGATAATTCGAGTTCCTCTCTCAATCCGAATCCAATGCTATTGAAAGATTATATTGAAAAACTATATGGTGATGAAACGGGTCCTCAGCCGATTACGGGTATCGATCAGCGCGCAAAGCTTCTTTTGGGTAGAACGATAACACGTGATTTAAGTCAACGAAGCGGTACTTTTTCTGAGATATGTTCTTTATGTACAATGGATATCGGTAACGTGAACTCGGAGGATTATCAGGAAATATGTGGAACATTAAATGATACAATCGTTAGTACTTACAATAATTGGGCAAATTTGGGAGTTGTGACCGGTCCCTCGCAGGGGGTAGAAGTAATAGAGGGTGATATTACTAATCCATCGCGTACCGTGGGGTGTAAATTATCGAATTATGATAATTATAATCCTAATGCTGAAATAGCAGAAAATGCTATGTGTCAGGGACCCCTTACCAACAATTGCGATTTTGCTGAACTTGATGGGGTGTGCGATGATTATGATGCATTGACATTGAATGATAGGTGTCAAAGTATTGGTGTAGGAACTGGTATTTGCAGAGGGGATCCGATGATGACATGTTCTACCGGGTTGGGACCACCAGGCACGGCCCAGTACGGCATGGCGTTCCAGTGCGGGAATGTCCCCGGTAAGAACTATCTCGGTCAGCGAGATCCAGCCAAAGCTAACGAAACGTGTACTGGTGGAGCCACGTATACTATTGCCGGCGACCCGAGCACCTATACCGTAGCCCCCACATCTTGTTTGTTCACCGACTGCTGTTCTGATCCTACAATCTCACAAAACACTTGTGTTGAATACCTCCAAGCACAGACACCTTCAGGGCAGTGCCCCGCAAACTACAACGCCCGACCATCACCAGCTGGAATTCAATGCGGTCGCTTAGGTTGTAGCGTCAATGACTGCTGCGAGCCTATCGCACTGTCATCGCAAAATGTATGCCGCGATCCAGAGGCTACCAATTATACCGATCCCATTCTGATGCCGGGAGGTGTTAACTGTGGTATGTACCCCGATGATAGTACATGTTGTATTTACGGTGCGGCTGGGAAGATTTATACAACAGGAGCACAATACAACACTCCAGACCGTCAGCAAGCTGGCCTAGAACTAGGAAGATATATTATAGAACGAATCAATGATGATGAAGTTACTTCAGCAATCAATCCAAGTGAAACGTACGTATCTTTCAACATTTATTATGTACTAGAAGCTGATGAAAATTATATATATGTTATATCAGGCACGGATAATGTCCCAGCACGCTTTCCACCATCATATATTACCCCCAGATCCGGGCCGGGAGAGGCTGTACTGACGATCGACGGCACCCGGGGCCCTGATGAGTGGAGGCTGGCTGAGCCTTTGATAGATGCACAACTAAGTAAAAAATTACAATTTAGTTCATTTATAACACCGGGATATTATCCACTACAATATCCATCACCCGTGGGCTTGAGCGTCATCAGCAGGATAGGTGGCTTTAATGCTTCCTGGAATGAGAGTACGGAATTTAAAACTACCGATGGTGCAAACTTCTATATGGATCCGGACTCTTCCGAGGCCTCAAGTGACATCGCGGCCGCGGGGGGCCTTAGTAGCTACGGCTTTTTGACGGACTCTAGATGTATTGACGCGACGACCGGCGATAACAAATATGTCCCAGAATGTATCCTACCTGGGCAAGTTGTGTTCACGAAGGAAGCTCAGGATCCTTCCGGTACTACTGGCACATACAATTGTATGATGGTCGCTAGAATAACAATGACACGAGTGGACTATGACACTGATGTAAGACAATTGGAGTCATCAACCAATCCTAATCCAGTTCTTAATCAGACTAGGAGGGGAGTGATGACCGTGACTGGTGCTCCTCAGGTTTCATTCAGGGTTGATGGGAGAAGAAAGGACTCTTCGGGAAGTTCCGAAAATTTTAAAAAAATGATATTTATCCCAACACTAATATAATGATAATACAAAGATAATACAAAGATAATACAAAGATAATACAAAGATAATACAAAGATAATAAAATTTTATATATTTTTTTTCTTTTCTTATGATATAAACACTTATGCCACGAATAAAAAAACTTGTTGTTAATAAACTTTTTTCAGATGAAGAAATAGCATCTAAAGAAGGTACTTGGTTTTCAGAATCAGATTTAAAACATCCTGTAATAAATACAAATATTGATGTTTATTATAAAGACGATGAAGGAAATAATAGATTACTCCTAAAATTTAGAAAAAATAGAATAACCGATGATCACGTTAAGAAAGGATGGGAATCTTATAAAGATTTAGCAAAGGCATCTAGGGGAAGGGGTGCTTCAGCCGGGCCGATCGATACTAAGAGTCAATATTGGAGTAAACGAACAATTGTAAACACAAATAAATGGTCAACGGGATATTTAACTCCTGAAGGAAATTTAATGAAAGAAGAATTAGAATTATTAAGTTTTGATGATTTAAAAAATAAAGCAAGTGACAAAAATATTGAATTATTAAATAAAGAAGATAAAGAATTATCTAAAGAAGAATTAATTTTTGCGATTATAAAAAAAGATGGTGGAATTTCAAAAATGAAAGTAAATAATCAGGTTGCTTCAAATCCAATTGGATATTATGAATCGGAGAAAAACTTTGCTACATTACCGTGTCGTTTAACTCATTTTACAAGAACAAATTATGATAAATATAATAAAGGATTGCCATTTATTCAATCAATCGATAAACAATTTAAAATGTTAGTTCCCGAATCATATAAAAAACAATTAGAAAGAGCAAATACAAAACCTCATCTTAAAATTCCTAAAACGTGTTTCTCAACAGTAACAATTAATCGTAATTTTAGAACAGCATTACATCGTGATGCTGGAGATTTTAGAGAAGGTTTTGGGAACTTAACAGTTATTAAGAGAGGTAAATATCACGGAGGTTATACAATGTTTCCTCAATTTGGTATTGGTGTAGATGTAGATACAAATGATTTTTTAGCGATGGATGTTCATCAGTGGCATTGTAATTCTGAAATATTTGAGACAGATGAAGATAAAGCATTTAATGAAACATTAGAAGCAGCATTTAAAGATAATCCAGATGTAGGGACTGTTGGTTTGTATGAAAAATATACAAGACTAACGTTTGTATGTTATTTAAGAGAAAAAATAGCGAATTGTCCTAATAAAGAAATGATAGATCCTAGATTTTTAACTAAATCAGGACACTCAAAAATAAAGTAAAGATATTAATTCTATATAATAATAAATTAAATAATATATATATTATTTATATAATGAATCCTCCTGTTTCAGAAATGAAAAAATTAGTAAGAGCTGAAATTGAAAGGATGTATAAAAATTTAGCACAAGAGTTACCAGAAGAAACAGGATTATTAAAAGAATGGTTTAATTCTGTGGGTGATAATATTGAGGGGAAATTTTATGAAATAGATTCTTTAGATACTTATTCAATATTAACGCCTCCAGAAATATTATCAGTTTCCTGGAATGGAAATTATATACCAACAATACAAGGTGTAGGAGTTATAGATTTTTGGAAATTAAGATTAGCAGTACATAAGTATGATGCAAAATGGGAAAAGCTGCCAGAAATATTAATGAAAAGGTTAGATGTATATGGAACAGGACAAATTAGATTACCAGAATTTAAGATGCTAGCTGAAATAGTAAATGAAGATTCTGTAACACGATCAGTTGAACCAGAACCAGTTGAACCACAACCACAACCAGAACCAGCTGTACAGGAACCAGTACCACAACCACAACCAGAACCAGCTGTACAGGAACCAGAACCACAACCACTACCAGAACCAGTTGTACAGGAACCAGAACCAGTTGAACCACAACCACAACCAGTTGTACATGAACCAGAACCAGTTGAATCAGAATATACTCCAGTTGGTTTCAGTCAGCACTATCCGAGTGAATTACCTGAACCGGCCTCAGAACTAAATAGAACTTCTACTTTTCATGATTTACTTTCAGAATTAGGTGAAACAGAATCTCCAATTTCAACACCAGTAACATCTCCATCATCAGGAATCGCGGTTAGTGAATTAGGAAAACAGGTAGAACGAATATTTAATGATAATTCATTAACAGAAGATGATAAAATAAAAAGAGTTTTAGAACATCTAGAAAAAGTAATTGATAAAACAAACAGTTATGTAACTATAAAACCATTTACATTAGGAGATGGTCCTTTATTTATAGGATTTCATCGAGCGACAGAATCATCGAGAGAATCAAGTAATAGTACCGATAATTTAACATCACAAGGGATAATGTTTCAGAATCTAAAACATTATGGAGCAGAAACAGAATTATATCCAGTATCATTTAGAATTAGAACCGACGCATTTAAAGATAAAAGTATATTTGTTCATCAATTAGCGGATTTTTGGAGAGAAGCCGTTATAGCAGCGGGGAGACCGGCATTAATAGAAAGCCCGATAGATTGCGGTGCTGTTGCGATTGGTGTTTTAGATTGGCCAAAAGAATATATAAAATCAGCAGATAATTTTATATTAGCGGGTGATAAAAGTCGACAAATAAATGGACCATATGGATTGAAATTTCCAGAATTAATAGCAAATATTGAGTCTTATTTATCTGATGGATTAATACAATTTAAAGGTCATATATCATCTGTAGAGATAAAATCTAAAACATATCCAGAAAGTTTTACACATAGTTTATCAGAAGATGAATTTAAAAATTGGTTTCAAAACAATATAGTATCAAGAATTCCACCTTTTTCGGGTATTGCGGTAAGATTATATCGCGATAGAGGATTTCAGGAAAGAGCCGGGTGGCCCGAGTTAATATCAGATGGGCATTGGGTCGTTATTGGTAGAGATAATAAGAATAATTGTTTTCTGTTTGATCCTCAATATGCTAGAATTCCGCAGGGGAGAGATAAGCCCTGGAGGACGGGTATAGACGCAGTATGTGCATATATATCACCATCACATCAGAATAAAAATTATAAATCAATGGAAATATTAGTTACAGATAATGTAGAATTAGTTAATAAATTTCCACTAGAATGGTCAAATTCTTCAGGTAAACCTCAAATAGTGGAATCATCGGGATTTAATAGTGATGGAACTCCTAAGAGAGAAATTCGGATTAAAGAACACGCAGATCAAGATCAGCTGGTTGGAATAGCTACAGGAGCATTAGGAAAATCCCAATCAAGTGTTTTTGATAGTATACGAAAGACAGCAAAGAAAATTCAGAAAAAATTCGAAAGAGATAAACGGACAAATAAAAGAGGTAAAGGCAAAAAGGGTAAGAAACATAAAAAAGATAAAAAGAAGGGAGGGGGTCCTTTAACTGAATATATGATGAATGTTATTCAAAATATTGATCAGGGGAATATAGATAAAGCAATTGAAATATTAAAAAATATATCATCATTAGATAAAAAAACATCAGGGACAGCCTTTAGTAATAATACAATAGTAACGGCGGGCCCAGAATATGGATCAGGGGAAAGATCAAGAGGTGTGATTAGAGAAGATAATTCTTGGATTCTTATTCCAGAGATTTATAAAGAAAAGGTAGCAAAAATATTATCAGGTGATATTCAAGAGTTACATACATGGGAATGGCCGAATTATGGGAGAGAAATATCGGTTCAGTCAACCGTTGTTCCAATAACATTTAGGATAAGATCTGATAATTTTGATATACGTGAAAAAGCTATATCACGATTTCACGAAGCGAATACTTGGATGAGAGAAAGATGGAGATCTCATTTTGGATATCAGAATCGTACAGATTGTCCGTGGACAAGTGCGGCAATCATAGATATTCCTATATCAGAGTTTGTAAGAGGTCACGAATTCTTACTAGATAGAAAAAAGAGATATGGAATTGATGGGGGGAATGAATGGGAAATGGATTTACAGTGGTCTTCATTTAGAGACGATTTAACAATAATACCCTATGGATTACACGATTCAAGAAATAATAAAAGTGTATTACAATTGGATCGAATATCATATATGATTAATTATTCTCCTGATATATCACAGCCCACCCCAGACACATTTATTGGTAGATGGCAAATATGGCCTAAATTTTTAGATGAATTATATGGAGCGATTCCACCATATTCTGGAATTATGTTATCAATTAGTCATTCTTCTGGTGCACACTACTGTGTAGCAGCTAGAGGCAAATATTCTAAAAGTTCTGGCAGTGAAATAGATCGTAATACCTGTTTCTTATTCGATGCTCAACGTGCGAATAGTCACGGTAGTTATGTAGATGCGAGTGATATGTATGCATATAATAAGGGTGAAGGTGAAATATTAAGATATTTTAATTCAATGAATGTATGGAGATTAGAAAGTCCGTGTTTAAGAGTAAATGAAGATAGAGAATTAGTAGAATTATTACCATATGAGTTTGATAAAGATAAAAATTTAGTAAAATGTTCGGGTTATTCTGAAGATGGTACACCATCACGAGAATATCGTGCGAGAGGTGATATAGTTGGTGAAATTGAAAGAATGACTATGGGAATGTATACAGGGAAATTAAACAAAAGAGGAAAAAAGAAAAAGAAAAAGAAAAAGAATAAAAAAAGTAAAGAAAGTATAGAAAGTAAAGAAAGAAAAGAAAGAAAAAAAGCTACAGTTTCTAAACCTAGACGTAAATCTAATGCTGCATTAAAAAGAAATCCTAAAAGATCATTTAGAAAAAAGAAATCATCTAATAAAGATAATCGTAAATAAGTTTATTTAAAGATTATTAAATCATATTGTAAATATAATGAGTGAAAAACCTAATGTATCTCTAATAACAATTTTTCATAATGAAAAAGATTTTATACCTTTAATCAAAGAGAATCTAAACTCATTTGATTATCCTAAAGAAAAATTAGAATTAATTATAGTCGATGATGGAGATGAAAATCTTATTGGAGATTTTTGTGATGATGAAAGAATTCTTTATCTTCATCTGTCAACAGAAGAAAGAAGAGGATTCTTAGATAAAATAACATTTAAAAATGATCCACACGGAATTAAGGAAAAATATCAACACAAAATAAATCATTTACCGAATGGTTTTAAGAGAGATTATGGTGTTGGGATGGCATCAAATGATTATATTTTTCATTTAGACCATGATACAGCATATCATCCTAAAACATTAAATAGAAAATTAAATTATTTACAAAGAGTAAAAGTGGGATGTGTATTTTGTGATAGTTTGTTATGTATGGACACATCATCAGAAAATAAAGATATTTATAAAACAAAAAGTCAATTCAAGATTTATGAAGGAACTCTTTTTCATACAAAAGAATATTGGAGAAAGGGAGGGTTTGAGTGGTCAGATACAGAATATGAAGGTAGGATTTTTCATTCAAAGGGAGAAGATAGATTACACGAAAATTATTTTGATGCGGTTAAGATATTAACAATTGCAAATTATAGAAACTATAATCCTGTAAAATTAGATATGAAAAAATCTACTTTTGATATTAAGATTCACGAAATAGCTAAAGAAATTAAATTAAAAGAATATAATCCGATAAAAACAATGATGCAAGATTTATTTCATAATGAAGAGATAAATATTTTGGGGATGAATAGCGAATATATTCATTCATTTAAAGATGAAAAATGGTCATTAACAGATCATACTGGAAAAATAAAACAGAAAAAGATAGCAAAAGAATTATTAAGTTATAATAAAGATTTTAATGTATTAATTTATGGTCATAAACAACCTTTATGGGATGTATTTGAGAAAGTAAGATTTGATGTAATTATTTTAGAGACATACAAGAATACAGAACAGATGCACGGAATTATTCAGGGATGTAAGAAATATGAATATATTTATAAAAATGGAATCTTTATTAATCACGATTTTATTAAGCCAAATACAGATGAATCCAATGAAGGATAATAATTAATATATTGATGAATCCAATGAAGGATAATAATTAATATATTGATGAATATATAATGAATATAATAACAATTGCTGAGATCTTTGCTGCATTAGAAGAACATTCTAATGGTCATATATTTAAAGTATCATTATTTTCAACTTTTATGTTTCTGTTAATAACTATTCCTGATATGGATATAGCTTTTTATAAAACGTTACCATTAAGATTAAAACCATATAAATATTACTTAAGTGCGATTGTTTATTTTATTATAACATATTTTGGATATAAATTCTTATTTAGTGTATTTGATTCGGTATTAAATAAAAAAAACAATAAAAACAGAAAAGAAGAAAAAATAGAAGAAGAAGAAGAAGAAGAAGAAGAAGAAGAAGAAAAAAAATAATTTCTATAAATTTTTTTTCTATACTGATATTATAAAATGAGTGCCGTCCTTAATCAA
>Ga0222714_10002243_pt1 | contig 20699 bp, 7 predicted proteins | sample C33_3DmetaG_FD_165048 | JGI IMG/M metagenome (GOLD analysis project Ga0222714, IMG submission 165048) | Estuarine water microbial communities from San Francisco Bay, California, United States - C33_3D | ecosystem: Environmental > Aquatic > Marine > Unclassified | place: USA: California...
GCGACATGGACATGGATATGGACATGGAAGCCGGCGAAGGTGAAGAAGTATCTGTAGAAAAAGACGAACTTGGCGATATTAAAGACAAGTTAGAAGATTTAATGGCTGAATTTGAGTCATTAATGGGTGGCGATTCATCCGGTGAAGAAGTTGTAGCCGGTGAAGAAGATGCAGAAGAAGTTGTTGCCGAAGCCGTAAACTTAAAGCAAGTAGGCGGCAAGACATACAACACTTACGGCAAAATGGGTGATGACGGCGCAGACAAGAAAAGCCCAGTACCTGCAAACTCAGGTGCTAAAGGAATGGACAGCAAGCCTGTAAAATTCTCAGGCGATAGTGAGTCTGTACCAACTGGTCCAAAAGGCCCAAGCAATGCATACGCAAAGGGCGAAAAAGATCTACCAGGAGCAAACAATTTTAAGAATGTTCCAGGAAAAGATAATTTTAAAGAAAAGGGCGAATCAGCACCTAAGCCAGTAACATCACAGGCATCAGGCGTTAATAACAAGAGCCCAGTGGCTAAAGGCTAATAAGGGCAACCTGGAGAACAATGGCTTTGTATCTAAGGGAACATTTAACGTTTGATAGAGCAAACATGATCGTTGAATCTGTTAACGAACAGGGCAGCGAATTAAAGACTCTCTATATGAAGGGTATCTTTATTCAGGGCGGGGTAAAGAACGCAAATGAGCGTGTTTATCCCGTATCTGAAATTGAAACAGCAGTCAATACGTTAAACAAACAAATTCAAGAAGGTTACAGTGTATTAGGTGAAGTAGATCACCCAGATGACCTTAAGATTAATCTAGACCGTGTAAGCCATATGATCACAAGCATGTGGATGGATGGCGCGAACGGTTTCGGTAAACTAAAGATTCTACCAACTCCAATGGGTCAATTAGTAAAAACAATGTTGGAGAGTGGTGTAAAACTAGGCGTTTCAAGTCGTGGATCAGGTAATGTAAGCGACATGGACGGCAAGGTAAGTGATTTTGAAATAATCACTGTTGATATCGTTGCACAACCAAGTGCCCCTAACGCATATCCTAAAGCAATATACGAAAGCCTCATGAATATGAAGCATGGTCATAAAGTTTTAGAAATCGCTAGGGACGCAAGGGGCAACAAAAAGGTACAAAATTACTTGGGAGAGGAAGTAAAACGCCTCATCAAGGAATTGAAAATCAAATAATAGGGGATAAAAGCATGTTAGATGCTATCAAACCATTACTAGAAAGTGGTCTAATCAATGAAGATGTCTCAAACGAAATTTCAAAAGTTTGGGAAGGTAAGTTGACAGAAGCCCGCGATCAAGTACGTGCAGAACTACGTGAAGAATTTGCACAACGTTACGAACATGATCGTACTGTTATGGTAGAAGCCCTAGATAAGATGATGACCGAAAGTCTTTCAACTGAAATTGCAGAATTTCATGAAGAAAGAAAGGCATTCAATGAAGATAGAGTTAAAGCCAAAGTACAATTACAAGAACAAGCAAGTAAATTTAATAATTTCCTTGTTACAAAACTAGCAGAAGAAATTCGTGAGTTGCGTAATGATCGTAAGGTGTACATGGAAAATCAACAAAAGCTAGAAAAGTTTGTAGTTCACGCTCTTGCAAAAGAGATCAAAGAATTTACACAAGACAAGCAAGCAGTTGTTGAGGCTCGTGTCAAGTTGGTTGCTGAAGGTCGTGAAAAACTTGAAGCATTAAAACAAAAGTTTATTGCTGAAAGTGCAAGCCGTGTAAAAACTGCAATTGCATCACATCTTACAGGGGAACTATCACAATTGAAGGAAGATATAAAAGCAGCCCGTGAAAATAACTTTGGACGCAAATTGTTTGAAGCATTTGCTAGTGAGTATTCAGTAACTTATCTAAACGATAAGGCTGAAGCCCGCAAGTTAATGCAAGCAATTGCAGAAAAAGAAAAGGCATTGGCTGAAACGGCAAAAGTTGCACAGCAGGCTGTAGCACTAGCCGAATCAAAAGATCGTGAAGTCCGCATTATTAAGGAATCAACTCAGCGTGAAAAGGAAATGGATAAACTTCTATCTCCTTTAAACAAAGAAAAAGCCGAAATAATGAAGGCTTTACTAGAAAGCGTCCAAACACCAAAATTGCAGGCCGCTTTTGATAAGTATTTACCAGCAGTTCTAAACACAGCAGGTTCAAAGGCTGGCGCTAAAACAGCCCTAACTGAAAGTGTAATTAAAGAAGTGACTGGTGATAAAGAAACTGCCAAAAAAGAAGTTGAGAAAGATCCAGTTGTTGAAAACAACTTGATTGATTTCAAGCGTCTGGCAGGGCTTAAGTAAGACATAATTAGGAGATAATGAAAATGTCAAAAGTACTCTTAGAAAGCCGTTGGGACGAGACCAAGGAAGCCCTACTAGAAGGCTTGAAAGGAACTCGCCGCTCAACAATGGGTGTTGTATTAGAAAACACTCGCAAGTCATTATTGTCAGAAAGCACAGCAGGTACAACTACTGCAGGTAATATCGCAACACTAAATCGCGTTATTCTTCCAGTAATCCGTCGTGTTATGCCAACTGTCATCGCTAACGAACTAGTTGGCGTTCAACCAATGACTGGTCCAGTTGGTCAAATTCACACACTACGTGTTCGTTATGCCAACTCATTAACTGATAACTCAGCAGCAGCAACTAGCGTAACTGCTGGTGAAGAAGCATTGAGCCCATTCAAAATTGCTCAGGCTTACTCACGCACAACTCTAGCTGCTACATCAACTAACTACTACACTGGTGCTGACACAGCATCACTAGAAGGTAATGGTGGTAAGCAGATCAGCGTGCAGATTCTACGTCAGGCTGTTGAAGCCAAGTCACGTAAGTTGCAAGCACGTTGGACATTTGAAGCAGCACAAGATGCACAGTCACAACACGGTATTGACGTTGAAGCAGAAATCATGGCAGCACTTGCCCAAGAAATTACTGCTGAAATCGATCAAGAAATCTTGTTGTCACTACGTACTCTTGCTTCAACTGAGTTCACATACAACCAAGCAACTGTATCAGGTACAGCAACATACGTTGGTGACGAACATGCTGCATTAGCAGTTCTAATCAATCGCGTTGCAAACTTGATTGCACAGCGCACTCGTCGTGGTGCAGGTAACTGGGCTGTTGTTTCATCAGCTTCGTTAACTGTTCTACAATCAGCAACAACTTCAGCATTCGCAAGAACAACTGAAGGCACATTTGAAGCACCAACTAACACTAAGTTCGTTGGTACATTGAACGGTGCAATGCGCGTATTCGTTGACTCATATGCCCCAGATACACAGGCTGTTCTAGTCGGTTATAAGGGTTCAAGTGAGACTGACGCAGCAGCATTCTACTGCCCATATATTCCATTAATGAGCAGTGGCGTTGTTCTAGATCCATCAACATTCGAACCAGTCGTGTCATTCATGACACGTTATGGCTATATCGAATTAACTAACACTGCAAGCAGCTTCGGCAACGCAGCAGACTACGTTGGTGAGATCGCTGTACAGAATTTGACTTTCCAATAATAGTTGGATTGATCAGTTCAAAAGATTGGGCGCTTTATGCGCCCTTTCTTTTTATGATATAGAAATGTCAGCGTCTACGGTTATATTCATAACAGACTTACGACCCTTCTTTAATCGTTTTTGATATAGTCTGCTACAGTTGGCACATAATGTTTTTAGATTGCTTTCACGGTTATTCTTTTTGTTTCCGTCTTTAAACACAACATCAATTTGGCATTTGTCTTGCGCTTTAAATCCACAAAACTCACATTTCATTTGACGGTGTTGTAGATATTTGTGCTTCTCACTATACAATATTTTACTACAATCAACGCAATATTTGTGCCATTTTTTAAAACCTAACTTGCTAATGCCGTTTGGTTTAGCAGGAACTATCTTGCAACTTAAACAAAGAGGTCTTGATTTTTGCTTAGTAAGCATAAACATATTTAGAAAAAAGTTCTTGTTTGATCTTTTTTCTATACCTTTATTAAAAATAATTTGATAAATATTAGATTAGAGGACTTGTTTAGATGTCAACTTCCGATCCTTTTAACTCGCCTGGTGGATTTAGTGTAGGCATACCGCCAGAATTAGTTATTAATGCAAACGGTAATATTGTTACTAATGTTAATGCACCTAGCAGTAACATCACCGCCAATAGAATATTTGCCAACTCTTACCTATATGCTAATGGAGATCCATTAAGCATCGGCGCCAGCGGAAGTAACACACAAGTTCAATATAATAATAATGGATTATTGGGCGCAAGTTCAGCATTTACATTCAATAGTTCAACAAGCCTTTTAACAGTATCTAAATTACAAGTAGGTTCAAGTGCTAATTTAGGTAACGTAGCAAACGTAATTATTTTAGGCGGTATTAACGGATACTTCTTACAAACAGACGGCGCGGGTAATCTAACCTGGGCCCCTGCAGGTAACGGCGGCAGCGGTGGAAACGGCAGTCCTGGTGGTAGCAACACGCAAGTTCAATATAATAATGCAGGAAATTTTGCAGGTGATGCGGGATTTACATATAACCAAGTTACTAACTTATTAACTACCGGTAACCTAAATACAAGCAATATCACAGCAAATTATATTGTAACTAATTGGGATGTTACTGCTAATGTTGTACTAGCAAACTACCTACACGGTGATGGTTCAAATATCTCAAATGTTGAGGCAGCAACTGCTGCTGTAGCAAATAGTGTTGCCGGCGCAAATGTTACCGGTCAAGTTAATTTTGCAGCAGTAGCAAATAGCGTAGCAGGTGCTAATGTTACAGGTCAGGTTGGGTTTGCTAACGTTGCTAATAATGTTGCAGGTGCAAACGTAAGTGGGCAAGTAGCAAACGCATTGGTAGCCGGTACTGTCTATACAAGTACTCAACCAAATATTACTAGTGTAGGTAACTTAACAAGTTTAACAGTTGTTGGAAATACAACATTAGGTAATCAAGTTATATCAAATTACTTCATTGGTAATTTGTTTGGCTTAGCTAATTTAGCACGTAATGTTACATTACCTGCACAACCAAATATTACCAGTCTCGGCACACTAACTTCACTTACTGTAAGTGGCAACACTACATTAGGTAATAGCACAACTGGTAACTATTTTATAGGTAATTTATATGGTGTTGCAAACAATGCATTAATTGCCAACGTAGCAACTTTTGCCAATACAGCAAATGTTTCTAACTCGGCTGCTGTTGCAAATTATGCAAATTATACCAACTGGACTGAAACTGCAAACATAGCCAACACTGCTAATAGCGTAGCCGGATCAAATGTTGTAGGTCAAGTAGCAAACGCATTAGTAGCCGGCACTGTATACACAGCAGCACAACCAAACATTACAAGTTTAGGCACATTAACTTCATTAACTGTTGGAAGTAATATCACATCAGGTAATGTTTATGCAAATAGTGGAACAGTAAGAGCAAATATATTAATTGGTACTTTAGGAGTTATTTCTGCTAACCAACCAAATATTACTAATGTCGGTACTCTTAATTCATTAAATGTAGCAGGTAATATTACATCTGGCAATGTTAACGCAGGTAATTTATTAACAGCAAACTTTGTAGCCGGCACATTAACAAGCAGTTCACAGCCAAACATTAATTATGTTGGTAATTTAGCCTCATTAAATGTAAACTCAAACGTACCGGGCGGGAACGGTAACATATCATTTACAGGAAGTTTATCAGGCACAGGTGTAGGAAGTAATATAACTATTACCGGTAATGTAAATGCGGGTAATTTTGTACAGGCAAATTTATTGATTGGTAATATTACAACTTCATCACAACCTAATATCACAACTTTAGGTAATTTAACAGCACTCACAGTTACAGGATTAACTAATTTAGGTAATGTTAGTAACATTACTATAACAGGTGGCAATAATGGTTATGTGCTAGCAACTGACGGCACCGGTAACTTAAGTTGGATTGCTCAAAGTAATGGTGGAGGTAATGGTACACCGGGCGGCAGCAATACACAAATACAATATAATGATAATGGATTGTTTGCAGGTAGTGCAAGTTTTACATATAACGATAATACTAAAACTTTAAGCGTTGGCGGTAGCGGTAATTTCTTAACTAATGTCACCGCATCTACTTTTAAATCAACTGTTGCTACTGGCACTGCTCCATTTATAGTTGACTCAACTACTCCAGTTGCAAATTTAGGAGTAGCAACAGCAGGCACAGTTAGAACAAACGCACAACCAAACATTACTAGTGTCGGCACATTAACTACATTAGTAGTAAGTGGTAATGCTAGTGCTGGAAATATTAGCGCAGGCAATACATTAACAGCAAATTACATTGCAGGAACATTAACAACAGCAAGTCAACCAAATGTAACAAGTTTAGGTACATTAACAGGTTTAGATATAAATGGCACATTAACTGCTGTTAATATTACAGCAAATACCGGCGTCATAAGCGGCAATGGTAATGGATTAACTAATGTTCCAGGCTCCAATGTAACTGGAGTTGTAGCAAATGCAAATTATTCAGCATATGCAGGTAATGCAACTTCCGCAACATCGGCAATATCTGCAACAACAGCAGGTACCGTTACAACTAACGCACAACCAAACATTAATAGTGTCGGCACATTAACTAATTTAAATGTTACAGGCAATGTACTTGCTGGTAATTTAAATGCAAACAATGTTGTTCTTTCAAGTAATGGTGCATTTTTTGGTAATGCTGCCGGATTAGATAAAATCAATGCAAGTAACATTACAACAGGTACATTATCAAACGCAAGATTAAGTGGCTCATATAATATTTCTGTTACAGCAGCCAACACAGCATCCGCAGTGACAACAAATGCTCAACCAAATATTACAAGTGTAGGCACATTAACCGGTTTAAGTGTAAACGGCACACTAACTGCTGTAAACATTACATCAAATACAGGTGTCTTTACTGGTAACGCAAACGGTTTAACAAACATACCAGCTGGTAATATTGTTGGCACAGTAGCAAATGCAAATTACGCAGCAAATGCAGGAACCGCAACAAATGCAACAACTGCAACATCTGCAACAACAGCAGGCACAGTAACATCAAATGCACAGCCAAATATTACAAGTCTCGGTACACTTACACATATAAATGTAACAGGCAACGTCCTTGCCGGTAACTTAAATGCTAATAACGTTGTAACATCAAGCAACGGCGCATTTTACGGTAACGGCGTTGGTATTACAAATATAAACGCATCAAACATTACTAGCGGAATTATTTCTAGCGCAAGATTAGCAGGACCTTATAACATTACTGTATTAGAAGCAAACGTAGCAAATACGGTAATTGATAGTTATCAACCAAACATTACAAGTTTAGGTACATTAAGTTCATTAGCAGTTACTGGCACAGCAAATTTAGGTAGTGTGACAAATGTAAAAATTACTGGCGGCACTAATGGCTACGTATTACAAACTGATGGCACCGGTAACTTAAGTTGGACAGCACAAACAGGTGGTAACGGTAACGGCACTCCCGGTGGCGCAACAACACAAATACAATATAACCAAGACGGCAGTTTTGCAGGTAGTTCAAAATTAAGTTGGAATAATACTTCAAATTATCTATACGTTGGTGGTAATGCAACAATTACAGGTTATGTTAACGTTACTGTTCTTACCTCAAATGTAAGTACAGGCACAGCACCATTTATTGTCAATTCAACAACTCCGGTTGCTAACTTAGCAGTAGAAACTGCTGGTACAGTACGCAATGCAGCACAGCCAAATATTACAAGTGTAGGCACTTTAGGTAATCTAAATGTTGCTGGTAATATAGTAACTAATAATTTTACAGCAAATAATACATTTACAACAAATGGAAATTTAGTAACACCATTAAACGTGTTTGCTAATAACGGTATTGTAAAAGGCAATTTACTAACAGGTACATTGACAACAGGTGCACAACCAAATATTACTCAAGTTGGTACTTTAGTAAATCTATCTGTAACAGGTAATGTAGTTGCTGGTAATGTTAATGCAGGTAACTTATTAACCGCAAACTTTATTTCAGGCACACTTACAACTAACGCTCAGGCTAATATAAACTATTTAGGTAATATTGGATGGTTAAACGTAGATACTGCTATACCAAATTCTAATGGAAATATAACATTCAATGGTAGTATAAGTGGTATAGGTGTAGGTAGTAATATCAATATTACTGGTAACTTAAATGCGGCTAATTTCGTAGCAGCAGAAAATCTAATAGGTTTATTAACAACATCAGCACAACCAAATATTACAAGTTTAGGCGTATTGACAGGTCTACAAGTATCAGGTGTTGCAAATTTAGGTAATGTTGCAAATATAAAAATTACAGGCGGTACTAACGGATATGTATTAAGTACTGATGGCACAGGTAATTTAAATTGGATTGCTCAAAGTAATGGTGGCGGCGGTAACGGCGTGCCCGGAGGCAGCAACACACAAATTCAATTTAATAACAATGGTAATTTTGGTGGTAGCCCGCAACTAACATTTAACGATGTATCAAATCAACTAACATTAGTAGGTAATGCAAATATTACAGGCGTAACAACAGCAAATAGATTTACATCTGTTGTTGCTACAGGAACGGCACCATTTATTGTCAATTCAACAACACCTGTAGCAAACTTAGCAGTTGAAACAGCCGCTACAGTACGCAATGGCAGTCAACCAAATATTACAAGTGTCGGTACATTAACTTCATTAACTGTTAATGGTAATGCTACTGTTTCAAACTTAACTGTTGATAACAACTTTACAACTACAGGTAATATAATTACCAATGCTAACATTTATGCTAATGCAGGAACTATTAAAGGTAATTTACTAAGTGGTACATTAACTACAGGTGCGCAACCAAATATTACAACTGTTGGAAATTTAATATCTTTAACAGTAATTGGTAATCTTAGTGCAGCAAATGTCTCTGGTGGTAATTTAGTACAGGCTAATTTCTTATCAGGTACATTGACTACTAATGCACAACCGAATATTAATCAAATAGGAACAATTGGTTACCTAAATGTTGATACAAGTGTTGCTAATAGTAATGGCAATATTAGATTTAATGGTAGTATTATTGGTAATGGCGCAGCCAGTAACATAACTATAACCGGCAATTTAAATGCAGGAAATTATGTTCAGGCTGCATTACTAATAGGTTCATTAACTACAAGCAGTCAACCAAATATTACAACTTTAGGCAACTTAACTTCACTAACTGTATTAGGTAATACAGATTTAGGTCAAGTATCTAACATTAAAATTACTGGCGGTACTAGCGGTTATGTGTTAAGCACAGACGGCACAGGTAATTTAAATTGGATTGCTCAAAGTAATGGCGGGGGTAATACTAATCCCGGTGGCCCAAATAATAGTATTCAATTTAATGACGGCGGTGTACTTGGTGGCGTTAGTGGATTTAATTTCAATAAATCATCAAATACATTATCATTAGCAGGCAATGCTAATATTACTGGCATGGTTAATGCTCAGGCATTTAAATCAAATGTTACAACTGGCAGTCCCCCATTAATAGTAAATTCAACTACTACTGTAGCAAACTTAACTGCTGAAACAGCAGAAACAGTAAGAAATAGTAGTCAGCCAAATATCACAAGTGTCGGTACATTAACATCATTGCAAGTTTCAGGCAATGCAAATGTTGCAGGAACATTTACTGCTGGAAATATTACAACAATAGGTACTATAGGTACTACTGGATTAAATGTAACAGGCACTGCAATATTAACTGGTAACACAACTTTAGGAAACACAATAGTATCTACTGGTACAAAACTAACAGTATCAGGTGGTCTAAATGCTAATAATTCTGGTAATGTGTCACTAGGTAATATATCAAACGTACATATATTTGGTGGTATAAACGGTTACTATTTACAAACAGACGGTGCAGGCAATCTAACATGGGCACCGGGCGGCGGTGGCGGTGGTAATGGTGTGCCTGGTGGTGCTAATACACAAGTACAGTTTAATGATGCCGGCGAGTTTAATGGAGCCGCAGGTTTTACATTTAATAAAATTTCTAACTTATTATCCGTTAATAGCCTAGCGATAACAAATAACATCAGTGCTAATACAGCAAATATTTTAGGGAATTTGTCTGCTAACATTATTACAGCAAATTATTTTGTTGGTGATGGCTCTAACTTAACAAATGTAACAGCACAGTTTGCTAACATTGCTAACACAGCCAATAATGTAAGTGGTGCAAATGTAATAGGAGAAGTTGCATTCGCTAATGTAGCAAATAATGTAGCAGGCGCTAATGTTAGCGGCCAAGTACAATTTGCTAACATAGCAAATAATGTAGCAGGCGCTAATGTAAGTGGTCAGGTTGCATTCGCCAATGTAGCAAACAATGTGGCGGCTGCAAATGTTATCGGTATAGTGGCAAACGCAAATTTTGCAAGTTTTGCAGCAAATGCAAACTATGCTGCTTATGCTGCAAATGTTGAATTTGCAACCAATGCAGGAACAGTTACAAGTAATAGTCAACCTAATATCACTAGCGTAGGTAATTTAACATCACTTAACGTTGTCGGGACAATACAAACGGGTAATGTTTGGGCGAATGCCGGACATGTTATCAGCAATACATTAACAGCTAATTTAATTGCAGGTTCGTTAATAACACCTTCACAGCCTAACATCAATAATTTAGGTAATCTAACATCATTAACAGTTAGTGGATTTACAAATTTCTATGACAATGTTTATGTCAATGCGAACCTAATTGGTGCAAACGCCAATATTACTAACCTTACTACATCAAATTTAATAGGTAGTAATGCAAGTGTCAGTAACTTAAGTGTATCAGGTAATGCAATAATATCTGGCAACTTAACTGTTAACGGTAACTTGATTTACGTTAACGTTGAAACATTAGCGGTTGAAGATCCAATCATTGAACTTCAAGTTGGACCTAACGGTAATCCTCCTGTAGCCAATAGTGGCAAAGACGTGGGTACTGCACTCAATTATTTTGATACAGATGCCCGTAAAGCATTTATGGGTTGGGATGTCAGCGGTCAAGAATTTATTATGGCTGCACGTACCGAAATTAATAACGAAGTAGTCACAGTTCTACAGTTTGGTAACTTGCACATTGGCAACATTATCGGCAACGGTCAAGCACTAACAGGATTAAACGCTGCTAATATTGTCGGTGTTATACCTTACGCCGAAACTTCAAATATAGCAAATACAGTTGCAGTAAACGCACAGCCAAATATCACGAGTGTTGGTATACTTACTTCACTAAATGTAAGCGGAAATATCGCTGCAGGTAATGCAAGTTTAGGGAACGCTGTCGTAGCAAATTACTTTGTAGGTAGCGGAGAATTCATTACAGGTAATGTTGGAAACGCAAATTACGCAGCATATGCCGGCAACATTACAACAGCAAATCAGCCAAATATTACAAGTTTAGGTAATTTGACCAGCCTTACAGTTGCAGGATTGTCAAATCTAGGTAGCAATTCAAATGTAAGAATCACAGGTGGCGCAACAGGTCAAGTATTAGGAACTGATGGGTCGGGCAATTTAACTTGGGTAAGTGCTTCAGGTGTGCCGGGAGGCGCAAATAGAGCAATCCAGTATAATGATGAGGGCACATTTGGAGGCAGCCCATTCTTGACATTCAACGATGTCACGAACACAGTTAATGTAGCCGGCAATCTTGTAGCAAATTCGTTCCAAATGGGTTCCGGATCCTATGAATTTAGTAAAGCAAATGTTTATTTTGCTACTACAAATAGCACAAGCAGTCAAGTTTTATTGAGCATACCGGCAGATGATCTTGCGGCGGTAGATTTAACAATTATTAGTGATGATAATACTATAAGAAACTTTATAAAAATTTCGGCAGTAGTGAAGGGTACCACAGTAAATTATGCTGAGTATAGCACACTGCCTGTAAACGGGTACACCGGAGACTTTTCTATAGAATATAATGCAGGAAACGTTATAGTAGAGCCTACGGTACAGTTAGTCATGACTCCTCAAAGTGCAAATTTAATGACGCATAGGATGCAAGTGACTACTTATTATGTATATTAAGATAAATATAACATTAGCGGAGATTAGCAAACATGGCACTTAAACCACTCAATTCGGTCGGCGGCTTCTCAGTAGGAGAAATCCCAGCCAATGTGATACTTGCAAACGCAGACATCACAGCAAACAAAGGTTCATTCGTAGGTAACGTTGCAGTCAGCAACAGTAACCCTGCATATGGTATCTTGACAGACAATTTGTATTATGCGAACGGTGTACCTTGGGACTTGCAAGAAGCAGCAGGCTCAAACACACAAGTACAGTTCAATAATAATAACGATTTCGGAGCAAGTGCAAACTTTACGTTTGATACTGCTACAAATATATTGGCAGTAACAGGAAATATCAACGCTACAAACGCTAATATCGGTTCAGGTAATATTGATCTATATGCTAATGGTGAAATAAACACTACAGGTTTGATCACAACAAGTGCTAATGTTGATGCCAACAATGTCAACATCACAAATGAATTAGACGCTAATACTGCTAACTTCAGTGGCAACGTTGTATTATCAGGTGCAACTGTAACAATTGATAATGATCTAGACGCTAATACTGCTAATTTTAGTGGTAACATTACTTCACTAAATGCTAATCTTGGTAATTTAGTAACTGCTAATTATGTCAACGTAGCAGTTGATGTAAACGCAACAGGCAATGTATCTGCAAACAATGCAAACATTGGTTCAGGTAACATCGATCTTTATGCAAACGGCGAAATCTCAGCAAGCACAGCAAACTTTAGTGGTAACGTTTATGCTGCATACTTTGTTGGTAACGTCGAAGCAAACATTACAATCACTGCACCAAATACAGCAGTATTGTTCTCAAACGGCGGCCTAGTTGAAGGTAGCAACAACTTTACATTTGATTTTGCATCAAACGTATTGACCGCTAACGGTACAGCAAATATTACTGGTAATACTAGCGTAGGCGGCATACTAACAGACAACTATTACTATGCTAACGGTGCGCCAGTTGACTTCCAGCAACCAGCTGGTAGCAACACACAGATTCAGTTCAATGACAATGATGATTTCGGCGCAAGCGCAAATCTAACATTTGACTTTGCAACAAATACATTGACTGTAGCAGGCAATGCTAACATCACAACTGTCAATACAAGCGATATTGTAGGTACCGGTACAGATGTCACTATCAACGCTAACGGTTATGTATCAACATTTTACGGAGCTAATGGTCTAGTTGACTTACCAGGCGCACTAACAGCAAATGGTAATCTAACAGTAGACAATGCTGATCTAGGTAATCTAGCAGTAGCAAACTTCATTGACATCTCATCAAATGCTCAAGTCAATAATTTGACTGTAAACTTAGAGATTGCTGGTAATACTGCAAATTTCTCAGGTAACGTTGTAGTAAACAATCTTACAACTAATCTTGAGTTAGCAGGTAATACAGCGAACTTTAGTGGTAACGCTACATTTAGCGGAGATCAAGTTACTGTTGACAATGAATTGTCAGGTAATACAGCAAACTTTAGTGGTAACGTAACATTTAGCGGAACTCAAGTTACTGTTGACAATGAATTGTCAGGTAATACAGCAAACTTTAGTGGTAACATCACTTCACTAAATGCTGATCTAGGCAATCTAGCAGTAGCAAACTATGTAAACGTAGCACAACAAATCAATGGTAACATTGCTAACTTCAGTGGCAATTTGACAGCACTAAATGCTGATCTTGGTAACCTCGCATTAGCAAATTATGTGAACGTTGCTAACGATCTAAACGTTATCGGTAACGTAAATGCAGGTAACTTAGTTGGCACATTCGCTAACGGTACAAGCAACGTCAAGATTTATCAAGATGCTAACGTTGAGATCAGCGTAGCAGGTAATGCTAACGTAGCAACTGTTACTGGCACAGGTTTCTTAGTAGCAGGTAATATCCAATCAACAACTGGTAATATTACTGCTAACGGCAACGTCACAGCAAATGGTTTCTTAATTGGTGCAAACGCCAGCATCACTGGTGAAGCAGATGTTGGTAGTTTGAAAACAGCAAACATCACTGCGGCATCAGGGGACATTACAATCAACGCAGCAGGTGCAGATGGTACAATCAACCTAGCACCAACCGGCAACGGTACAGTTGATGTTGGATTGTTTAAGATCACACAATTAGCAGATCCAACTAATCCACATGATGCGGCAACTAAAGAATATGTTGACGCAATGGCAGGTGAAGGTCTTGACATTCACACACCAGTACGTGTCGAAGCAGAATCAGCACTCAATGCGACATATGCACAAGGTGGTACAACACCAACTGTGACAGATATTGCAAACAACAAAGAAATCACATTCAGCGCAAGTCATGGACTAAGTGCTAATGATGGTATTGTGTTCACTAACTCATTCAATGGCTTGACAGCAGGTGAAGCATATTGGGTATTCAGCGTAGTCAATGCAACTACTATCACAGTAAAAGATGGATACTATGGTGCTGAAGTCACTACATTGACTAACGGCACTGGTCTAAGTCAAGCATCAAGAGCAAATCCTGGTGTTGGTGCAACATTGACTAACGCAGGTGCAAACGCTGCATTGTCAATTGATGGTATAGCATTATCAACAAGTGATCGTGTTCTTGTTTACACACAATCAAATGCATATGAGAACGGTGTCTATACTGTAACAACAGTAGGTGACGGCTCAACTGCTTGGGTATTGACAAGAGCAACTGACTTTGACAAGTACATACCAGACTCACCAAACGGATTGAGCAAGGGTTCATATGTATTCGTCACGTCAGGTGTGACAGGTGCAGGTGAAAGTTATGTTATGACAGCACCAATTGGTGAAGTCATCATCGGTACTGATAACATCACATTCACACAGTTCAGCGCAGCAGGTAGTTATACAGCAGGCAGTGGTATCAATATCACAGGTACTACTATCAGCGCAAACACTGATGGTGTCACAACTGCAATCGTTTCAGGCAACATCGTTGTCAAAGATAGCGCAAATCTAACAACACCAAATATTGGTGATGCTACATTCAGCAGCTTGACTTGGAACTCACTAAGCAACGGTAACGTCACTGCAAATAATTTGAGCATCAGCAGTATCGCTAATATCACTCTTGACCTAACAGTCGGTGGTAATATTCAAGCAAATGGTACAATCAGTGCAAATGCTAACGTAAGTGGCTTGAATCTAACAACATCAGGCAACGTACAAGCAACTGGTAACGTATTAGCAAACAATGTCAATGCAAACACATTGATCACTGTTCCAACTGCTAACGTTTCAAATATTGTCAATGCTGGCAATGTTGATATCACTTATGAATTGTCAGGTAATACTGCAAACTTCAGTGGTAACATTGTTGTAAACAATGCAACTGTAAACTTAGAGTTGTCAGGCAATACTGCGAACTTCAGCAGTAATGTTATTGTCAATAACTTGACAACTAACCTAGAGTTAGCAGGTAACACAGCAAACTTCAGTGGTAATGTCATATTACCAAACTTGACTGTAAACTTAGAGTTAGCGGGCAATACAGCAAACTTCAGCGGTAATGTTGTAGCCGCAAACTTTGAAACAGCAGGTGAAGCAAACGTTGCTGATTTGAATGTTACTGCGAACGTAGTAAGTGATCTATTACCAAACGCAAACTTGACACTAAATCTCGGTGATACAAGTCAGCGTTGGGCAGATGCATATGTAGGTAACGTAGATGCTTCAGGTAACGTGAATGCAGGTAACTTAGTGACAGCAGGTGAAGCAAACGTTGCTGACCTGAATGTTACTGCGAACGTAGTAAGTGATCTATTACCAAACGCAAACTTGACACTAAATCTTGGTGAGACAGGTCAGCGTTGGGCTACTGTATATACAGGTGATCTCAATGCATCAGGTAATATTACTGCGGCAGGTAGCCTTGAAGCTAATAACTTCTCGGCTAACAATGTCACTGCTAATACATCTGTAACTGTAGGTAACACAGTAATTGAATGGGGCTCAGTAACTACTACTAGTATCTCAACAGCAACTATCGCACAAGCACCATATAGTGGAGTCACTGGAATTGACTTCATAGTTAAGGGTGAAGATAGCACTGGTGCTAAATATAGCATGGCACATGTAACTGCTGTTACTGACGGATCTAATGTAGACTATACAACTTATGGTACAGTATATCTAGGAGGCACTACAGGTACACTAAGCGTTTCAATAAGCGGCAGCAATGTTGAATTGCAAGTCACCCCAAGTAGCTCAAACTCAACAGTATGGACTACTCAGTATAGATTAGTATAATAAACTGGAGCCGAAACAATGGCAGTAAGACCACTCAATAGTATAGCAGGATTCTCGACCGGGGATCCTGCTATTGTAGTCGTTCAAGCTAACGGCGATGTCACTACCGTTAATTTAACTGCTAATGGTATATCTAATTTAGGTAATGTCGGCAATGTTCATATTACAGGCGGCAATGCCGATCAGTATCTAAAAACTGATGGTACAGGTAATTTAAGTTGGGATGACATAGGTAATATCTCAAGTAACCGCGCTGCTGTAATGCCATATTTGATTCCAACCGGTGAATCATATATCGTCAATGAAAACTTTCAAGGCTTATATAGTCAGGCAATAACAATTGATGGCGAGCTAGAAGTTGACGGTATGCTGATTGAGATACAAGATAGTATTCAATCAGATCCCACACAAGTTTTATTTGACACAAACGGAACTGCTACCGGTAATAATGGATTTACTTTTTTAGCATACAACGGTAATCTAAACGTACCGGGCAATATCAATACTACCGGAAGTGTAATACCATCCGCGAATGATACATATGATTTAGGATCCGCAAATTATCGCTGGGGCAATGGTTATTTTGGTGGCAACACAGTTTATATCGGTGATGCCACAATTAGTATTGATGCAAATGGATATGTTGTAATTACTAACGAAGTAGGCGGAACCTTTGTAGTAGAAGGTACTGAACAAACTAGCACTACTGAAATTGAAAACGGCACAAGTAATGTAAAAGTTTATGCTAACGGCAATGTAGCCTTTACTATAGATGGTACTAGCAATGTAATGGTAGTCAATACCGGTGGAGCGAATCTTACCGGCAATCTAACTACTGGTGGTATAAAAACAGATAACTTATTATATGCAAACGGCAGTCCTTGGAATCTTGGACAAGATCCTGGCGGCAGTAACACACAAATTCAATTCAATGATAGTGATAGCTTTGGTGGTAGCGCCGCATTTACATTCAATAAAACTACTAATACAGTTACAACAACTAACTTTGTTGTGTCAGGAAGTGTTGCAGGCAATCTAATACCTAGTGCCAACGTAACTTACAGTTTAGGTAATGCTACTCATGCATGGAAAGATTTGTATTTGTCAGGTAATACATTGTATATTGCTGATGAAACAATGCAGGTTGATTCATCTACTGGCGTCTGGACATTTTCAAGCAACAGTGCCAATGTAATTTTAGGAGTTGATTCTCAATTTGCAAATATAAATGTAGGCGGCAATGCAGTTGTTCAAGGTAATCTAATTGTAGATGGTAACCTTATCTACGTCAATGTTGAAGAATTAGCAATTGAAGATCCAATCATCAATTTACAAACAGGTCCTAATGGTGCACCACTAGTAGCCAATACAAATAAAGATGTTGGTTCAGCCCTAAATTATTATGATACACAAGCCCGTGTTGCATTCATGGGTTGGGATAATAGCAACGCAGAATTCGCTTTTGGTAGTCAAACAACAATTTCAAGCGAAGTTGTCACATTTGATACGTTAGGTAATATTCGTGCGCAGACATTCAAAGGTAATATTGAAGCCACAACAATTAGCGGTAGTTTGACTACAGCTAGCCAAGCAAACATCACTACTGTAGGTACATTAGGATCATTGTCAGTAACAGGCAATGTGACTCCTGGAAACGTCTCAGGCGCAAATACAGTAGCCGCTAACTATCTAGTATCAAATAGTGGTTGTGTTAGCGTCAATGGAGCGTTCTTAGCATACAATAATAGTACCGGTGCAGCAGGTATATTCAGCAGTTTAGCCACAGATATCAATTTAGGTCTCGCTGCCAATATTACAATGGGCAGCACTAGTGGCGATGTAACAGCACGTGGTAATCTAATAGCCAACAATATATCAACAACCGGCAATCTAAGTGCAAATCTGATTACTGGTACATTGACAACAGCCGCACAAGCAAACATCACTACAGTTGGTACACTTGGTAATCTAAGTGTAACTGGTAACACTGTCACAAATCTAGCAAATGCTAACACTATACTAACACAAAGCGTTGTAAGCAAGCGCACAGGCATTGCTGCGACAACTCTTACAGTAGTAGATAGTTTCAGTACTAGTGATTATAGGACTGCAAAATATGTAGTAAGCAGTCAAAATGATGATGGATTTGAAAGCCTAGAAGTGCTTTTGATTCATAATGACATAAATAGTTATATAACGGTTTATGCTGCTATCAATGATGGTGGTGGCAATACTGTGACATTTTCAACAGGAATCAATAGTGGTAACGTAGAATTACGTGCTACAGGACTTGCTGCAAACACAGTGATAAATTTGATAGGGACATATGTTCCCGACTAAAATAGGATAAAAATAAAATGGCAATCAAAAACTTTGTCGTCAAGAACGGTCTTACAGTAGGTAATGCAACAATTGATGCATCTACTGGCAATCTTACAGCCACAAACGCAAATCTCGGCAATTTAGCGATTGCAAATTTTGTTACTGGCACGCTAACAACTAACGCTCAACCTAACGTCACATCAGTCGGTACACTGACTGGACTCACGGTAAGCGGCGTAAGCAATTTCGGCCCTAACGGTAACGTAATAATCACTGGCGGTACTAACGGACAGTTTTTGTCAACTAACGGTTCAGGTAACCTAAGTTGGACTACTATCGTAACTTCTGGTGTCACTAACGGTACATCAAATGTAAGCATACCCGTAGCAGATGGCAACGTCAATACTAGCGTAGGCGGCGTAGCAAACGTATTTGTTGTAACAACTACTGGCGCAAACGTAGCAGGCACACTAAACGCAACGGGCAATGCTAATGTCGGTAACTTAGGTACAGCAGGTCTGATCGTTGCTACTGGCAACATTGACGGCGGTAATCTAAACACTGCTGGTGCATTGAGCGTCACAGGTAATGCTAATGTCGGTAACTTAGGTACAGCAGGTCTGATCGTTGCTACTGGCAACATTGACGGCGGTAATCTAAACACAGCCGGCGCAGTAGTAGCAACTGGTAACGTATCAGGTGGCAACATCTCAACAGCAGGTGTTCTAAGTGTAACTGGCAATGCTAACGTTGGTAACTTAGGTGCAGCAGCAGGCGTATTCACAGCAAACGTCAGCGCAGGTAATATCTCAACAACAGGCGTACTAAGCGTAACTGGTAATGCTAACGTAGGCAATATCGGTGGCGGTTCTGGTGTATTCAGTGGTAACGTAGACGCTGCAAACTTCAATACAACAGGTCTTGTTGCAGCAACAGGCAACGTATCAGGTGGCAACTTATCAACAACAGGTGTTGTTGAAGCAACAGGTAACGTAAGTGGTGGTAACATCACTACAACAGGTCTTGTAAGTGCTACAGGTAATGTAAGCGGCGGTAACGTAAACGCAAGTGGTAAGGTAGTAGCAAGCACATTAGAATCAAATGTGTCAACTGGCACTGCCCCACTAACAGTATCATCAACTACATTAGTAACAAATCTAAACGCTGATTTACTTGATGGTTATAATACAGACACGGCAACATCAGCAAACACAGTTGTTGTACGCAATGCTGATGGTAACATCAGTGGTAATAACATCAGCGGTACATTATCAACAGCAGCGCAACCAAACATTACTAGTGTTGGTATACTAAGTTCATTAGAAGTAACTGGTAATATCACAACTAGTGCAAATATCGTAACAGATTTGATCGTTGGTAAGACAACAAGCGTAACTATCACAGCAACAGGCGCAGATAGCAATATCTTCTTGAAGCCAACCGGTAACGGTACAGTTGATATCTGGGGCAAGGTATTATCAAATGTCGCTACACCAGTAGCAAGTACAGATGCAGCAACTAAAGGTTATGTTGACGCAGCAGTTGAAGGCTTGCATATACATGCTCCTTCAAAAGCAGCAACTCCAGACACATTAGCAACAATATCAGGCGGTACTGTTACATATGATAACGGATCAAGTGGTGTTGGCGCAACTCTAACAACAACTGGATCATATACAACTATCGATGGTGTCAATATCGCATCTGTGGGTACACGTATACTTGTCAAGAACGAAGCAAATGCTGCTCATAATGGTATCTATACTTACACAAGCAGCACAGTATTGACAAGAGCAACTGATTTTGACACACCAACTGAGATGGGTGGTGGTGACTTCACATTCGTACAACAAGGTACATTGTATAATGATACTGGTTGGGTGATGACTGATCCAGTAACTACTGTTGGTACAAGTGCAGTCAACTTTGTTCAATTCTCAGGTGCT